>JMSV01000058.1_pt1 | contig 22123 bp, 21 predicted proteins | sample 179021 | NCBI WGS metagenome assembly JMSV01 (sample SAMN02769581, study PRJNA246767) | bioreactor metagenome | isolation source: Culture-2 Bioreactor Bmz derived from microbial biomass from the upper 2 cm... | place: Germany: Bremen | collected day 87 after inoculation | reverse complement strand
TTTGAAGAAGATTGTATCCTAGAAGTAGGACCTGGTATAGGGGTTATGACACAGGCTTTGGCTGAACGTGCAAAAAAGGTAGTGTCAGTGGAACTGGATTCAAGTTTGTTACCAGTACTAGATGAAACTTTAGAACCATATGACAATGTTAAAATCATAAACGATGATATTCTGAAAGTAGATATCATCAAAATTATTGAAGAAGAGTTTGGTGGACAAAAACCAAAAGTTGTTGCCAACTTACCTTATTATGTAACAACACCAATTATCATGATGTTCTTAGAAAAAGGTTTACCAGTTACAGATATCGTTGTAATGGTACAAAAGGAAGTAGCAGATAGAATTGTTTCTGGACCGGGTAATAAGATTTATGGTGCGCTTTCAGTAGCAGTTCAATTTTATGCTGACGCGCGTGTGATCGTTGAAGCACCAAAAGGTGTTTTTATGCCACAACCAAAAGTAGATTCAGTTGTTGTTCGTATGAGTATTTTAGACCAACCTAAAGTAGATGTAAAAAACAGAAAACTATTCTTCAGAGTTGTAAAAGCAGCCTTTGGTATGAGACGTAAAACATTATTGAATGCCTTATCAGCAGGTTTAGGTGTTTCTAAAGATATTGTGAAAGAAGTAATGGCAAGCGTAGAGATTGACCCTAAGAGAAGAGGGGAAACTTTATCTATTCAAGAGTTTGGAATCTTAGCGGATGCATTCGAATCAAGAAATACAGTGGAATTATAGCAGTTTACTGCTTAAAATAGAAAAAGACTCGAATTATTTCGAGTCTTTTTTATCTTTATAATCTAAATAAGCATTCAACGCTGGTAGATAATCAAGTATTCCAATAGGAGACAGTTCAATGATAAATTCTTTTTTCATCGCACTATAGGGAATAGACTTGCGAGTGGTTTGATTGTCATAATAGTATTTAAGTTCCTCATAGGGAATTAAATAATACTCATCGCAGAACTTAAAATGAATAATCATAAAGGCCAGACCATTTTGGTTATCAATATCCTGCATAAACTCAACTTGGTGATCGTGAATATTAGATAGGGGTAAACTTTTTAGATTTGTTTCCTTAGCATCAAAAGCAACACCTACTCCTTGAATAATGCCCATAAAATCTACTGTGGATTTTTTCTCAAAAAAAGCTTTGGTGATAACTTTGCTCGCATCAATTTCCACAACTTTTATTGGGGTACTAATTTTATCAACACGACCAAGACGTTTTTCACGATAATAGTCATTTGTTGTGTGAATAAGTTCTTCAAGCGCATCGCCTCGAAGACCTCTGGATCTCCATACAGTCATTTTCTCACTCCTTAGGTATATTGTATCTTAAAACCTTGGAAGTCGTCTATTTTTTTGTTGAGTTACAAACAAAATCTGTGGATAAACTGTGAGTAATGTGAGTAAGTATGGTCAATTCTCACAAAAATTGTAAAGTAAGAACGAAACTATGACTTATATTTAATAATATAAGTCCTGTAATGAATGATTTATGGGCCTAAATTCGTAAATGTTCGTAGATTTGAGTTAAATCTGTTAAAAAGGTGTGGATAATTAAAATTAAGTGACAAATAGACCACATTCTTGCTGTGGATAGTAGAAGTTTGTAAACTAGTAATGAGGTGATTAGAAATGAATAATAAAATTCGCTTATTAATAAGCATAGGAATCATGTGTATATCATTGACGATGGGAAGTTTTGCGTCAGTGGAAACTGTTGAAATACCAATAGAAAGAAACAACTCTGCACAGATATATGATGGTCAAGTAAGAATCAATACATTAGAATTTAATAACACTCAAGTAGAAGAACCTATTTTACTTTATCAAGGCAGTTATTACCTACCAATGACACCGATGGTGCTTGATAATTTAGGGATTACAAGTAGCATGTCTGATGGATTACTAACATTTGGATTGGATGTGCCGACTGTTAGTGGTGAAAAACAGTTCTTACCAGCAGTTGTTAATGAATCGAGTCGTGTAGCTGTAGTGGTGTATCAAAAAAAGATGACTGTGAATGCTGTTACAATTGATCCAGAAAGCTCATTTTTACCAACAATTGTTTATAACAATACTTTTTACATCCCCCTAAGCAAAGCAATAATCGATGAGGGCTTAAACCTTCAAATGTATTTTGATATGGATCAGACTTTAATGCTTCATAGAAGTGTTGATGATATGCCACGTGGAACGGTTATAAATTACCCTAAAACGGAACAAAAGGATTATCTAGTTGAGATAGAAACATCCTTATTGGCATTAAAAGATAATATTATTGCTTCTGGTATTCGATATGACTTAGATGGCCAAGTTGAATATTATCTAGAAGAGGGCGATAAAGAATCCTCTTATGTAGAATTTGATGAAGGTGATTGGCTCATAACCTCATCTATAAAGGATCAAGTAGGGCATATTTATTACTATTATGTTGAAACGGGCTATCATTATGTAGGCGAATATGTCGATGGAAGTTATAAAGGTATTGGACGTTTCTTTGACGAAAAATCCAATGTAACAGAAATCAAAACCTATGAAAGAGAGCCGATAGAAATACTTTATACGGAGAAATCTGTTGAATTAGAAGAATATACACCTGTTTTAGGTGTTTTAGTAGAGTTTTCAGATATAACAATAAAAGGTACGGAAGAACTATGGTATCAAAAACTTTTTGGTGAGGAAGCCAATAGTTTAAGAGGCTATTACAAAGAAATCACTGGAGGTACTTATAAAATCATTCCAGCTGTGGAAAGTCATGATATCGCAAATGATGGTCTTATAAAAATAAAATTGGAGATACCACATCCTGATACAGCTTCTATGGATGGTATTAATGATGCATTAATAGAATTAATTGCAGCGCAAATTGAGGACAGTATAGACTTCAATCTTTATGATACAAACGATAATGGCATCATAGATAATCAAGAACTGGCAATAATTTCCGTTCTTGCTGGTTATGAATCTTCAGTAGCAGTGCCGGATACGTATCCGCAATTTAGACCCCACCATTTGGGATCAGATATTAGCCTTGCAGTTGTTGATAATATTGGCTTAATGAATATGATCTATATTGCTGAGTTAGAGTACTTCTCAGAAAGTGCTTCATTTATAAATGGCGGTGTGATTGCACATGAGTTCGGCCATCAACTTGGCTTACCAGATTTATATGATACGGATGATTCTTCAAAGGGACTTGGACCGTTCTCCTTAATGGCTGAAGGATCGAATAATTATGGAAAAGGTGAACGACCAGGTGAGGTAGTTGCCTATATGGATCCGTGGTGTCTAACGTATTTGAACATTGTAGACGCAGAACTTGTGACTTCAAGTGGAGAATATTCGTTGCATTCAGCATCAACGGATCAGTATAATATCATTAGAGTGAATACGCCGAATCCTGGAGAGTATTTCTTATTGGAAAACAGAGAGATTAAGGGAAGAGACCTACCGCTTAAGCAATCTGTTAAGCAGAGTGGTGGAATTTTGATATACCATATTGATGAATCTGTTATTAATGAAAAAGAAGCAACGCGAGATATTAATAATGATGAGAATAATAAGGGGATTGATATTGAAGAAGCGAGTGAAAGAAATACAGGGTCCGTTCTGGATATAAATGATTATCGTGAACGCTATGCGCCATTCTTTACTGCAAAAGGTATTAGCTTATTTGATAATAAATCAAAACCCCTCAATCGCTTAAGTGATGGTACTGATAGCGGTGTTATTATAGAAGTATTAAGTGATGGTCCAACATCAAATGTAAAGATTACTATAGAATAATGTTTTATTTCCTTTAATAAGTATATAAATAGAATAGATTTAAATAAGATTCCTTCTCAACTGTTAACAATTTATGAACTTCGTTGACAATGAATAAAATCCTGTTATTATAAAGATATACCCCCTAGGGTTGGGGTTGTGAACTTCATGGAGGAATGTTATGATTATTTTAACACCAGAAGCTTTAGAAGAGCTTAAAAATTTGATGGATAATAGACGCGATAATGCATATGGCGTAAGATTATTTGTAAAAGCAGTTGGTTGAGGTGGACCAGTATTTGGAGTTTCTTTGGATAAGAAACGAGAAGATGACGTAGAAGCAATTGAGCAAGAAATCCCATTCTATATTGACTATGGTCTAGTAGAAAACTTTAATGGATTTCATATAGATTTTGTTAGTGGATGGATTTCTAAGAGATTCCTTGTTGTCCCAACAGGTGGTCAAGGATCTAATTGTTAATGGAGGAGATATCATGGATAAAAAAGTAGTAGTATTTACAAGCGATACATGTGGTTACTGCCACATGGCAAAGGATTATTTAAATGAAATCAACGTTGAATTTGAAGAAAGAAATGTTTCATCAGATAAAGAAGCACGTAAGGAATTAATGAGTAAAGGATTCATGGGTGTTCCAGTAATTTATGTTGATGAAGAAGTTATTCAAGGATTTGACAAGAATAAGTTAGATGAATTATTAAAATAAAAATAATTAAGTAGAGACGTATAGGTGACTATACGTCTTTTTTTTATGCAAATTATTAATAAGATAACCTGCATAAAAGAAAATGCTAAGAGAAAGTCAATAAAAAAGTATCAGCATGAGTATTTATCTAATAAAAAAATAACGAACTCTGTTGACAAATTAACAAAGCTGCTTTATTATGAAGTTAACCCCCTTAGTAGGGGGTGGGGTTTAACGAGGAGGAAGAGTGATGAAGAAAAAAGTATTAATAGTTGGCGGTGTAGCAGGTGGTGCAAGTACTGCAGCACGTTTAAGACGTATGGATGAAACAGCTGAAATTATCATGTTTGAAAAGGGTGAATATATATCATTTGCCAATTGTGGCCTGCCTTACTATATTGGTGAAACAATTGAAGAGCGTAGTGCGTTACTTGTACAAACACCTGAAGCGATGAATGCGCGTTTTGGTATTGATGTACGTGTTCAAACAGAAGTTTTAAGTATAGACAAAGAGAATAAAAGAGTAGAAGTAATTAATCATAATACAAATGATAAATATGTTGAATCTTATGATGTACTTGTACTGTCTCCAGGGTCGACGCCATTAAAGCCACCAATACCAGGTATTAATGCACCAAATATTTTCACACTTTGGAATATACCAGATACAGATGCAATTAAAAGTTATGTTGATAATGAAAAACCTAAACGCGCTGCAGTTATTGGCGGAGGTTTTATTGGTTTAGAAATGGCTGAAAATCTACATGATAGAGGAATTGAAGTCTCTGTTGTAGAAATGGCAGATCAAGTTATGGCACCAATTGATTATGAAATGGCACAAAATGTACACAAGCATATGAAAGATTTAGATGTAAATCTCTACTTGGGAGATGGTGTTAAGTCATTTGACTATAATCATGGTGTAACAACTGTTACTTTACAAAGTGGCGCAACATTAGATGTAGATATGGTTATGTTATCCATAGGTGTAAAGCCTCAATCCAATCTTGCAAAGGATGCAGGTTTAGAACTTAATAGCCGTGGAGGCATCATCGTAGATGAATACCTTAAAACTTCGGATGAACATATCTATGGTATTGGTGATGCAGTCGAAATCATAGATTTTAATAATAAAGAAAAAACAATGGTACCCTTAGCAGGTCCAGCAAATAAACAGGGTAGAATCTGTGCTGATAACATTTGTGGTTTGCAGCAAACTTATAAAGGCACACAAGGGACATCAATCGCAAAAGTATTTGAATTAACGGTAGCGGCTACAGGTGTGAATGAAAAAACACTTAAAGCGCAGGGCAAAGTGAGGGGCAAGGATTATCAAGTGGTGATTACTCACTCTAAATCTCATGCAGGCTATTATCCAGGTGCAATTCCTATGACCATCAAATTGTTATTTGCTATGGATGGAAAAGTATTGGGATCACAAATTGTAGGCTATGATGGCGTCGATAAACGTATAGATGTCATTGCAACAGCGCTTCGATTTGGTGCATCGATTTATGAGTTGGCTGAATTAGAACTGGCTTATGCGCCACCATTCTCATCAGCTAAGGATCCTGTGAACATGGCTGGATTTGTTGCAGAAAATATCTTAAAGGAAAGAATGAATGTTTTCCATTGGGATGAGTTTGATCAAATAGATAAGAATAATACAATTGTGTTAGATGTACGTGAAGAAATAGAAAGAGAATTAGGATATATTGAGGGTTCGGTCAACATTCCACTGGATTCATTAAGAGATAGATTAACTGAATTAGACAAATCTAAGAAAATTATTATATATTGTGCAATTGGTCTTAGAGGCTATGTGGGTTCTAGAATCCTAATGCAACATGGTTTTGAAAATGTTTATAATTTTAGTGGTGGCTACTCTACATTTGCTTGTATTAATTGTCAGGACTCAGGGGATAAATGTGGTGGGTCTACATGTGGCTTAGATGTAGATTTCTCAGAAAGTGGCGATATTGAAAGTCATGAAGTTGAGGAAACAGGTGAAATCATTAAAGTAAATGCGTGTGGCCTACAATGTCCAGGACCAATCATGCAAGTTTATAATGCTCTCGAAGCAATGAACAATGGGGATGTATTAGAGATTAAAGCGACAGATCCAGGATTTAAGAGTGACATCAAAGTATGGACAGAAAAAACAGGTAACACCCTTATAGATGTAAGTAAGGAAGACAAAACAATCATTGCAAAAATCATGAAAGGCAGAAAAGGAGCACTTACTCAAAGTACTGGATCTGTTGTAAATGGTGTGGATTTAACAAAGCAACAAACAATGGTTGTCTTCAGTGGTGATTTAGATAAAGCGATTGCTTCGCTTATCATTGCAAATGGCGCAGCAGCAATGGGTAAGAAAGTAACTATGTTTTACACATTCTGGGGGCTTACGATATTAAGAAAACAACATTCAGAGCCTGTTCAGAAAGATTTCTTAGGTAAAATGTTCAGTGGTATGTTACCAAAGGGCACAAAAAAATTAGGTCTTTCTAGAATGAATATGTTAGGCATGGGTCCTAAGATGATTCGTCTTGTAATGAAAAATCATAATGTTGATTCTCTTGAAACGCTTTTACAAACAGCACTTGATAATGGTGTGAATATGGTGGCGTGTAATATGAGTATGGATCTTATGGGTATTAAAGAAGAAGAGTTAATTGATGGTGTCAACTATGGTGGTGTGGCAACATATTTAGGTGAGGCAGAAGACTCTAATGTAAACTTGTTTATTTAATAGAAAGAATCTATTATAATAGAGAAGTAAGGAGGCTTGAAAATGGAAAATGATCAAGTGAAAAAGAATGTGATTAATCGTCTGAAAACCATAAAGGGACATATTGCTGGTGTTGAAAGAATGATTGATGAAGGTAAGGATTGTAATGATGTATTGCTTCAAATCGCTGCAATTAAATCCTCAGTTCATAAAGTGGGTCTAGTTATTATGGAAGAATCAGCTATGGGCTGTTTGGTAACTGATGATGCAACTGGAATGGTAGATAAAGAAGAAATGGAAAAAGTGATTAAAACATTAATTCAATTCTCAAAATAAAGAACTTAAAAAGAGTCGAGGATCTCGACTCTTTTTTTATATAATTTTGATTAAATGATACTTTTTAGGATATCTATTAATTGTGTTGACAATGGGCTTAGGGTAGGGTAATATAAAATTGTAATCGTTACAATTTTAGAATTAGAAAAAATTATTTTTCTAGTTGAGAAAAAACGACATTAAACAAAAGAGTAAATTCTTTACCCCTAAAGAAAATCGAATTTCAAAAAAAGAGAGATAATAGGAGGAGATAGCGATGAAGAAATATATTTGTACAGCATGTAGTTGGGTTTATGATCCAGAAGTAGGTGATCCAGATAGCGGTCTTGCACCAGGTACTCAATTCGCAGATATTCCAGACGATTGGGAATGTCCAATCTGTGGCGTAACTAAAGATATGTTCGAAGAATACGAAGGCTAGAGTGTTAGGAAAAATCACGAATGTTGGTGAGTTCCTGAAAAGCAATGACATTAAACCATCCTACCAAAGAATGCGAATTTATGAGTATCTTTTAGGTACCAAGTCACATCCGACGGTAGACATGATTTATAAAGAGTTAATTGGTGATATACCTACTTTGTCTAAGACAACCGTATATAACACACTGAATCTATTTGTTGAACATGAGATCGTGTCTAGAATTACAATTGAAGAAAATGAAACACGATATGATGCAGATACAGCGGTTCACGGACATTTCAAATGTGAAAAGTGTGAAAAAGTATTGGACTTCGTAACAGACCTTAGTGTCTTAGAAGTTCAAGATTTGATGAATTTTCAAATCAATCAACAGCATTTATATTTTAGGGGAATATGCTCTGAGTGTTTGAAGAAAACTGAATAGAGATGCCAATGGCATCTCTATATTTTTTAGGTCACTATAGTATTGGTGGCTTAAATAAAGTGATATAGAAAGACTGCAATGCAGATAATAATGAGGAGGATTTTTTTATGGCAAAGGTAGCACAAGTATACAAATGTGAAACATGTGGTAATGTAGTAATGGTGTATCATGAAGGTGGCGGAGACTTAGTTTGCTGTGGTAATCCTATGATACATATGGAAGAAAAAACTGCTGATTTTGCAACTGAAAAGCATGTACCAGTGGTAGAAAAAATAGAAGGTGGCTATAAAGTTTATGTAGGGTCTACTGAGCATCCTATGACTGATGAGCATTATATTGAGTGGATTGAATTATTTGATGGGGATACTGTATTCACTAAATTCTTAAAACCAGGTGACAAACCGGAAGCATTTTTCTATACTGAAAAAGAAGCAGTTTCTGCAAGAGAATACTGTAATGTACATGGACATTGGACAAATAATTTATAAGCGTATTTGAGGAGACGAACATGATTAATCAAAAATTAGAACAAGTAATTAACGAACAAATTAATGCAGAACTATACTCAGCTTACCTATATTTATCTATGGGTGCTTACTTTGAAGATCAAGGTCTTCCTGGATTTGCAAATTGGATGAGAATTCAATTCGAAGAAGAGCAATTTCATGGTTTAAAGTTCTTTGATTATGTTGCTGAAAGAGGCGGTCGTGTTAAATTAACTGCTATTGAAATGCCAGCTACAGAATGGGATAGCCCGATCGCAGTATTTGAAGAAGTATTAAAGCATGAGAGACACGTAACGAGCTTAATCAATAACTTGATGGACGTTGCGATTGACGAAAGAGATCATGCAACAAAGAGTTTCTTAAATTGGTTCATTGATGAGCAAGTTGAAGAAGAGGCTGCTGCAGAAGATATCTTAAATCAATTAAAGTTAGTTGAAGGTGATGGTAGAGGTCTATTAATGTTAGACAGAGAATTTGCTACTAGAACATTTACACCACCGACAAACTAATGTCAAAAAATAATGAATCCCAACGGTTAAATCCGTTGGGATTTTTTTTTATTAAAATTAAAAGTACATATATTCCTTAGTTTATTAAAGTTGCTATTCCTAGCATAAATCATTTTTAAGCTTAGCATACACTTTTTTAATTGTAAGACCTTGAACAAGTGTAGAAAATGCAACGACTGCATAGGTACTAAGAACAATGTAATTATATTGCACTGGCTCAAAAGTATTGACCGTTCCTAATGCAAGAGCAATACAGATGCCACCCTTTAAACCTCCCCAAGTCAATAACTTAGACATTGCAATCTGATCTTTTTTACGAAGGGCCTTAGAATAAATTTGTGGGGTCATTCGTTTGTCCCGACTAAAGAATCGTATGGGTAAAAGGATGCTTATAAATCGTGCAATTAAAGCAAATGCAATGGCACTAGAGGCAATGAGCATAAAGCCATTACTGTCTTCAATAAAGAGCACTGCAAATCCAATAAGGATATAGAGTATGCCATTAAGTATTTTATCTATAACTTTCCAGAATGTATAAAAATTTATGTAATAACTTTCATTATCCTCATGTAAATCATTCATCTTTGTGGCAAAGAATATACCAACAATTACAGCCGCTGTTGGTGCTGAAACATGCATTTCCTCACTAATTGAATAGGAGAGTGTAACCGCAGCTAAGCTGATCAGTATTTCGAGGTGTTTTTGTTTAGTATTCTTGAAAACCTGAAAAAGTATACTTGAGACAATTAAGGCAATAAGAACCGCACCAAGAACATCGTAAGTTATGGTTTCTGCAAATTGAAAAAATGGGTGATTTGAAGAACTTTGCTTCAGGGAAGTAAAGGTTACAAATAAAGCAACAGCAATACCATCATTGAATAAAGATTCCCCTTCCATTACCAATGAAATTCTATCAGGTAAACCAGCTTTTTGTAAGATACTCATTGCTGAAATAGGATCTGTTGGTGCTATAATACTCCCTAATATACAGCTTTCGAGGAAGGTCAAATTGATCCCTAATAAATAAGAAACACCATAGGTCATTCCTGCATATAATAACGTTGAAAGCAGTGTTGAAAAGAATGCTAGAGTAGAAATCAAGTATTTATCATGGGTTAAATCGTTAAATTTAATCTTTGCAGCACCACTGAATAGCAAGAAGCAAAGAAAACCATTCATGACAACTTCATGGAATTCTAATCCATTAAATAACTCCTCAAAGCCTTGAAGAGAAATAAGTCCAATCTGATTTAAGAGCAACATTGAAAGAGACATAATGAAAGCAATGGTCATAAGCCCTATTTCTATTGGTAATTTAAGTACTTTTTCATTAAAAAAACTAAAGCTAATAAGTGTTAAAAATACTATTGATAATAGCGTTAAAATATTAATATCCATAAGTGCCTCCAGTTCTAGGCATGACGAAGTTCGTCAACACCTTGATTGGCAAGTGCATCCGCTTCATTATTACGATTGACAAGATGTGTGTAAAAATCCTTAGAAACTGTGCCAAACTGCTTATTGTATTTAGCGTGCCATTTATCAAACTCTTTAGTGCCGACTGAAAGATGTCCCTTAACTTTGTAAAAAGATATATCATCAAAGCTTTCAACTAAATCAATGAGTTCAATCCAGAGCTCTTTGTTTTCTACAGCTTTCTTTTGTGAATTAATCCATCCATTCATGCGCCATTTAACATACCACTTCTGATTAAAACAGTTTACTACATAAGCACTATCCGAATAGATACTTATTTTGATATCGCTTGATTTTAAGGCTTTTAATCCTTCAATGACAGATGTCATCTCCATAATGTTATTTGTAGTGTTGACTGCTCCACCATATAGTGTTTTAACATTGTCACCATATTCTAAAACAGTTCCCCATCCACCGATATTGCTGTCACTTTGATTATTAGAACAAGCACCATCGGTATATAAATTTACTAATTTCATTTTTTACCTTCCTTACTTTTTATTATCATAGTGTAACACTTTTTCTGCCCAAAGGCTATGATTGACAAATGCTTGTCATTGCTTATAATGAAATTAGCATATGCCATATATAGGAGGCGACTTATGAACATAGAAAAAGAGAAAACGAATGGACAAAGTAAAATTAGCAATGTTATTGCAGTAATGAGTGGTAAGGGTGGTGTTGGTAAATCTTCTGTGACATCCCTTGTGGCATCAGCCCTCACAAATAGAGGCTATAGCGTTGGGATCCTAGATGGTGATATTACGGGTCCAAGTATCCCTAAGGTCTTTGGTATTAACAAACAGAGAGCAACAGGAAATGAAACAGCTGTCAATCCAGTTGTAACGACGACAGGTATAAAAGTGATGTCCATAAACCTTATGATGGATGATGAAGAGTCACCTGTTGTTTGGAGGGGACCGGTTATATCAAATACCGTAAAGCAGTTTTATACAGAGGTTAATTGGGGGGCTCTTGATTACTTATTAATTGATTTGCCACCAGGGACTGGAGATGTTCCGTTAACGATAATGCAATCCTTTGATATTGATGGTATAGTAATAGTATCTTCACCACAGGATTTGGTTAAAATGATTGTAAAAAAATCAATCAATATGGCTGGAATGTTAGGTGTGCCTATTTTAGGGTTGGTTGAGAACATGTCATATCTTCAGTGTCCTGATTGTGATAAAAGAATTCATGTTTTCGGAGAGAGTAAAGTGCCAGAAGTGGCAAAGGAAACAAATTTAAATATTATTAGTCAAATTCCAATTGATCCTATTTTTACAACGCTATCAGATGAAGGTAGAATTGAATTATATCTAAAAGAGAATTTTACTTTTGGTGAAACTTTCGAAAATAGTATTGAAACAATGGTAAAGGGAATTAATAAATCGTATAAGTTTTTTTAAGGAGCGTTAAATGCCAAGACCAGTAAAACCAAGACGTATAAGTGTCGTACCAAAAACCCATTTATTTAAGCCAGCAGGTGCTAGAATTAAAATGGACGACTGTATCAACTTGAATTTAGAAGAATTAGAAGCAGTTAAGTTAAAAGATCTAGATGGCTTAGATCAACAAGCTTGTGCGGACAAAATGCAAGTGTCGAGACAAACATTACAATTAATCTTGGAAAGTGCAAGGAAAAAAATAACCACTGCACTGGTTGATGGAAAAGGGCTCCATATTGAAGGTGGTCACTATAATTATGGTGGGTGCGAGGATACTTGTCCCAAGTGTCATGGACAAAAAAGGTGTCAACATAAATAATAATCTACATAAAAGCGCCACTACAGTTATTGTAGTGGCGCTTTCTATTGAAGTAACTTTATTGCTCTACATATGAAAAATTGGGGTTTAGAATGCAATATGTGTTTATAAACTGGGATTTATAAATACATGGCACTGTCTTTTATCGGATGTAACTTTGCTTTACCACTATCTGTGGCAAATTCTGATTCATATAATATTGGCGATTTTCCAATAGGCCAGTGTAAATCTTTACTTTTTTGTGTTAGGTGTTCATTGGCATGGAGATATTCGGGTATTTCTTTACCAATTTCCTCTAGCATTGATTCAATAGCATACTGTTGATCTCTATTACCAAAAATGTCCATGATATTTTGAATTTGTTCAATATTGGTCATTTGGGTATTTGGATGAATTGCTGCACGTACTTGTTGAATTTTTCTTTCTTGATTGGTCATGGTACCGGTTGTTTCGACTAGTGTCGGTGAAGGAATCACCACATCAGCACTCAGTCCAAGTGGGGAGAGTGTTTCTTCCTGAACCACTAATAATTCTAAATCCTTGTGACGCATCATCGTACTCTCAGGTCCAAATATGATTAGACCTTTAACTTCCCCTTTTGATACCTTCTGATCCAGTTCATTTGTATTAAGGTTAATACCAAGATCAATAAGACCTTGTGTATTACCGTCTTCTCTTAATTGAATCAATCCATTTCTTGGACGTCCAATATGATTAGAAAGTAAGGCAATTTGACCAATGAGCATAACCGCACTATCTGATAGAAGGGATCTATCAAAGACAAACATAACATTTTTAGTGGTCATTAGTTGCTCAGCAATTTGCTTAGCTTTCTCTGAAACTCTTATTTTCTTCAGTGAGGCTTTAAATGCTTCGAGTCCTTCCACTGAAGTTTTAATATCGTGATGTTCCGATAGGTGCTTTGCAATACCAAGTAAAAGTGCCAAGTCATTATTATTGTAATAGCTTTGACTTGCCCAATCATCTGCTTTGCTTTCACTTTGATTAATAACAAGTAAATCCGTTCCCTTAGCAGTTGCTTTACGAATACGTACACCAAGAACAGGCTGTCTTTCCATGATTTTTGTACCAATGGTAACGATTAAGTCTGTTCTATCTAGTTCTGCCATTAGGTTTGTTGAAGCATCATATCCAAAGATATCTTTCAATCCTTTTTCATAACCCTTAGTGGCATAAACGTACTCTGTATTAAAAGATTCATTGGCCATCTTTTTAATCAGATAAATTGTTTCATTAAAGAATTTACCAGAAATCATAGTGGCAATGGCGTTGTCACCGTATCTTAAGTGTAAACTCTGTGATTTTCTAGCCGTATAAAGAATTGCTTCTTCCCATGAGACTTCTTCTAATTGACCATTCTTTCGAATGAGTGGTTTGCTTAGACGTTTTTGATTTTGTTGTTTAACAAGTTCAAATCGACCTTTTTCGCATAATAATCCAACTTCAGCTGTACGACCTTTACTTGGTAAGGAACGTAAGAGTAAACCACCACGGGATTCTAATTTGATAGTACAGCCCATACCACATTGGTCACAGACACTGTCTGTTTCTTGACCAAGTAGAGGCACTTGCTTATCTGTATGATGACGTTCTTGAAGGGCTCCTGTAGGACAGATGCTAACACACTGGCCACAAGATATACAATCAGTCTCTTTTAAAGGTTTATCGAGAGCTGGTTGTACAATAGTATCAAAGCCTCTATTTGTAAATCCTAATACACCTTGGTCCATGACTTCGTCGCAGACCCTAACACACATACCACATAGGATACACTTAGCGTTATCTCTGTAGAAATGTGGATGGGTATGATTTTCTAATGACTCTTTGTTTAGGCCAGTGAAACGCTCTGGTTTCACATCGTATTCATTGGAGAACTGAAAAAGGCTACATTCATGTGAATCCATACAGCCACATTCTAGACAACGATTGGATTCATAGAGTGCATTTTCATTTGTAAACCCATGTACAACTTCTTCGAAATTGTGTTTTCTGATTTCTGGTGTTTCATGGCCCATGGCCGTCGAACCAACAGAAGGTACGTAAGAGAAGTGCTCTCTTGTCATGTTGTCTCTTTTAACTGTATAAAGAGACCGTTTCTTATAAAGACTACCTCTTAAAAAGTGTGTAATGCTGTCAGCGGCATGTTTACCATCTGAAATAGCTTCAATGGCGATACCTGCACCATTTTGAACGGCATCACCGCCTGCAAAAACTCCATCTAAGTTGGTTGTAAAATTACTTTCATCTATGGCAATATTGCCACGCTCGTTTAAAGCTAAGTCATCAAAACCTTCTGGTGAAAGTTTTTGTCCAATGGACATGATAACAGAGTCAACTGCTAATAACTCTTCTTCATCAGTTGGAACAACTTGTCTTCTACCAGATGCATCTGCTTCACCTTGTTTCATTTTTTGAAGACGGATATGGGTCACATTGCCATCTTGATCTGCGACAAACTCAGTTGGATTGGATAAGAATTTAAAAGTCACACCTTCTTCTTCTGCTTCTTCGATTTCCACATCAACCGCAGGCATATCATCTTTTGTACGTCTATAAATGGCATAAACTTCTTTGGCACCAAGTCTAATAGAAGTTCTACAAGCATCCATTGCTGTATTACCTCCGCCAATAACAGCGATGCGGTTTCCTGTTCGAATAGGTTCGTTGATCGCAAATTTATTGAGGAATTCAATTCCACCAATAATACGCTCGTTATCGCTACCAGGACAATTCAGATAAGAACTCTTCCAAGCACCAATCGAAATGTAGACTGCATCAAATTCTTTGCGAATATGATTGAGGGTGATGTCCCTACCAACCCGTGTGTTTGGAATTAACTTAACACCCATGTCCTTAATGACATCAATTTCCTTTTGAAGCACATCCTTTGGTAATCTATAGAGTGGAATACCGTATTTGAGCATACCACCAAGTTCAGGCATGGCTTCGTAAATTGCCACATCATGTCCTTCTCTTCTGAGGAAATAAGCGGCAGATAAACCACCTGGACCACCACCGATTACGGCAACACGTTTGCCTGTTTTCTCTTTTATAGAGGGTATATAAGGTGCATCACTATTTAAATCCATATCTGCAACATATCGTTTGATCCATGCAATGGATATTGCATCGTCTACAACACCTCTACGACAGCCGGTTTGGCAGGGGTGCGGACAGACTCGTCCTACACTTGCTGGTAAGGGTAAATCTTCCTTGATTAACTCTAATGCTTCAGCGTATTCCTTATTTGCTGTTAACCCCACATAACCTTGGACATCAACATTGGATGGACACCCTAGCATACAGGGGGCTTTACAATCACCAGAGTGATCAGATAACATAAGCTCTAAAGTTGTTTTTCTTGAATCTATAACACGTTTGGTTGAGGTCTTGATGACCATACCGTCTTGAATTTGTGTTGAACAAGCACGGATTAAACGTGGACTATTTTCTATTTCTACGACACACATTCCACAAGAACCATAATTTTTTAATTTATCATTATGACAAAGGGTAGGAATGTCGATTTTGTTTTGCTTTGCGACTTCTAAAATTGTATGACTGGAATAAGTGTTGATTTCTCTTCCGTCTATATTGACACGTATTTTCGACATGTTACCTCCTTATGATTTTTCTATGGCATTGAATTTACATTTTTCAAAGCACTGTCCACATTTTATACAAGCGGATTGATCGATGATGTGTAATTGTTTTCGTTCTCCGGTAATTGCTGTTGTTGGACAAACCTTTGAACAGACTGTACACCCAATACAAGCATCCTCTAAAATATGATAAGAAATTAAATCATGACAGGCTACAGCACGACACTTTTTCTCATTAATATGTTCCTCGTATTCATGTCGGAAATATTTAAGCGTGGTCAATACAGGATTTGGAGCAGTTTGACCAAGTCCACACATAGAGCCTTCTTTAATTTTAAATGATAATTCCTCAAGGAGTTCTATATCCCCCTCTTGTCCATCGCCTTTTGTAATACGATCTAATATTTCTAGCATACGTTTGTTACCGACGCGACAATAAGTACATTTGCCACAGGATTCCTTACAGGTAAACTCTAGGAAAAACCGAGCCATCTCTACCATACAAGTTGATTCGTCCATGACAACCATACCACCAGATCCAACGATTGCACCTGTAGCATTAATCGATTCATATTCTACTGGTGTATGAAGCAGTGACTTAGGGATACAACCTCCAGATGGGCCACCTAATTGGACTGCTTTGAATTCTTTATCGTTAACAATACCGCCGCCGATTTTGAAAATAACGTCTTCTAAAGACATACCCATTGGAATTTCCACAAGGCCACCATTTTTAACCTTACCTGTTAGGGCAAAGACTTTGGTTCCATTACTTTTTTCAGTCCCTAAATCAGCAAATGCCTGTCCACCGTTGTTAAGAATCCATGGAACATTCGCTAAGGTTTCAACATTATTAATATTGGTAGGATAATCAAAATATCCTTTTTGAGCTGGGAACGGTGGTTTTAGTCGAGGCATACCTCTTTCACCTTCAAGTGAAGCGATGAGTGCCGTTTCTTCACCACAAACAAATGCACCTGCACCTGTTTTGATACTTAAATCAAAATCAAAGCCCTTTAGTCCAAAGATGTTTTGCCCTAAAATCTTATGTTCTTTTGCTTGGGCAATAGCTTTTTCTAGGCGCACAATGGCAAGAGGGTATTCTGCACGTACGTAGACAATACCTTTTTTTGCACCGATAGCGTAGCCTGCAATCATCATGCCCTCAATAAGACTGTGGGGGTCGCCTTCCAGAACACTTCTATCCATAAATGCACCAGGGTCACCTTCGTCTGCATTACAGACCATGTATTTGATATCACCAGGTGATTGTAAGGCAGCGTTCCATTTAAACCAAGTTGGAAAACCTGCACCACCACGACCTCTAAGGCCTGCAATTTTTATTTCCTCAATGACTTGTAGTTGTGCTTTTTCTCGCAAGCACTTCTCGATTGCTTCATAACCACCAAGTCGAATGTAGTCATCGATAGATTCTGGATTAATAAAACCACAGTTTCTGAGAACGATTCGATTTTGATCTTTAAGTCCTGATGATACGGAATCTTCTGATAATTCGTCTGAAAAAAGAGCGCCTGATTTGACAGTTTCTATAATATCTTCTAATGCAGTCTTAGTAACCTTAGTAAAACGCTTCATTTGTGTTTCTGAATGAACTTCTACAATCGGTTCTAAGTAACAGGCACCAATACAGCCTGTTATTTCTAAAGTACCTTCTAGGTGTTTGTGTTTAATTTCTTGCTCAAGTAGTGCATACAGTTGGTCTGCACCAGCTGCTAGGCCACATGAACCTGATCCTACGACATATCTCATACGGCTTTTATCTCAACCTCCTGTGCTCTAATTGTTTCAATAATGCCATAGACTTCGCTAGGCGTTAGATTTGCATAGGTTTGATCGTTTATCATCATAACTGGTGCAAGACTACAACAGCCTAGACAAGCTACATTGATATAAGTAAATAAACCATCTGGTGTGATATCTCCTTCGTTGATCTTAAGTGCCTCTTGTAATGCACGTTCGATTTTTCCTGAACCATTTACATAACAAGCTGTACCTTGGCAAAGCATAATTAAGTGTTTTCCGATCGGCTTCAATCTAAATTGAGAGTAGAATGTCGCCACACCATAAATTTTTGCCTCTTTAATTTTTGTGACTTTGGCTATTTCAAGAAGTGCCGTTTCTGGTAAATACCCATAGGCCTTTTGAACCTCTTGAAGCAGCGTGATTAGATTTGACGTCTCTGTGTCGAAAGTTTCCAGTAGTTTTTTAACTTGCGATAAATCTACAATGGGTCCTTCGTTTAAAGCAGAAGCAGACGTTTTTTGACATTGACAATGCATAAATTCACCCTTCCTTTGTTAATAATTAGATAAACATGTTTAGAATATCTGTATTTTGCAAGTGTTACTGACGAGTTTATCATTTTGGATACTTGGAAGCAAGCTAAAAAGGGGGCGGGAAAACGTTTTTCTTTAAAAATGTGCAATTTATTTCAATTATACTTTCATAATTGTATACAATGCATGGTCAAAAAAACATTTCCACATCAAAAAAAGACGCCACTTTAAGTAAAAGTTAAGGCGTCTTTGGATTATTTAATTAGATTAGAAAGTACTTTTAGATCTCCCGTTAGTGTTTTAAGGTAATCCTCTGGTTTTGCAAAGGAATGCATTAAAATCTCCAAAACGACTGCGTGGGAATATGAAATATCATTTAGTATTTGCATAGCAGGATCAAAATTCAAAATTGAAGATTGAAGGCTCATATGTTTCTCTTTTGCTTCATTTACACCATGAATATGTACATGACCAATAGCCTTTAAAAAATCATCAGAGGGTTTTTCTACTTCTGGCTGATGATGGTAATCATGGGTTAAGTCCCAACAGATTTTAAGTGCGCTTCCTCTGAATTTTTCAATGGTCTCGATGAGTTGATTTCGCTGGGTCAAATAGGTTGGCGACTCAGGTCCAGATAATTCAATGTTGAGTGTTAAGGGCATTTTACGTCGCTCAATGTTATTTAATAGATAATCCAATCCTGACCATGTACGGTCTCTACTTTTTTCTAGTGAGAATGGGCCATCTGACGCTAGTACTTTTGCCCCGTGGAGGGTAAGTTGTGTTTCCTGTTCACTGAGCAGTATATAATCTAAGAGTGTTTCATATTTTTTTTTAAAGTTTGAAAAATCAACTGTGTGATAAGTGAGGTCATAATTTATAGCATTTGAATCATAATATTTTGCAAAATAGGGTACATGAAAAGTTAGTCCGATATTTTCTTTTCGTTGTTTTTTTACCAATGTTTTGTAAACTTCAAATGCGAGTACTGATGGATCAGGACTAAATTCTAATGCTTGAATATTTTGCGTGACACAGTATTCTAACCAAGCATCAATAGATAACGATTTTAATATTTGTTCATCAAATGTTGCACTTAATATCATAAAAGCTCCTTATTTATAGAACCAAAACTTCAAATAGTATATAATCTATGTTGAAAGATACTAAGAATTTGGATCTTTGTCAAGCTTGATAGAAAGAGAGTAAAATAATGATTTTAATGATTGATAACTACGATTCTTTTGTTTACAACCTTGTACAATACTTGAATCGATTAAATGAAGAAGTTCTTGTGATGCGAAATGATGCACTGACAATTGAAAAGATTCGAGAATTAAATCCAGAGATAATTGTTATCTCTCCAGGCCCGTGTACGCCAGATGAAGCAGGTATTTCAAAAGAAGTAATCGAAAGACTTGATGATGAATATCCAATACTGGGAATATGCCTAGGTCATCAAACTTTAGGACAGGTTTATGGTGGAAAGGTTATCAAAGCAATTCAACCAGTTCATGGGAAGGTACATCCTATTGAACATACCAACAAAGGGGTCTTTAAGGGATTAAATAATCCACTTAAGGTGACGAGGTACCACTCTTTAGTAGTGGAAAAAGAATCCTTGCCTGAGTGCCTAGAAGTAACTGCATGGACAAATGAAGGCGAAATAATGGGTCTAAAACATAAATCGAAAATGGTTGAAGGGGTTCAATTTCATCCAGAAGCAATTTTAACAGAACAAGGATTAGAGCTTTTAAATAATTTTTTAATAGAAGCAAAAAATAAATAGGAGGTATCATGCGCACATATATTATAGAAGAAGTAATACTTGAGAAATCGGCTAATGAGATTTTATTGGCACTTCAAAACGAACGATATCCCTATTTTTTAGATAGCGGCATGCATAATAATAATTTAGGTAATTACTCATTTGTTGGCGTAAATCCTGAATTAGTCATAAAAAGTAAAGATGATAGTGTATGGGTATTAGATGAAAAGGATCAAAAGACAATGGTGGGGGATAACCCATTCAAGGTTTTAAAAGAAATTTATGAAGATCATCATATGACCTATGAAACAGAATTACCCTTCATTGGGGGCTTCGTTGGTTATCTTGGCTATGATTTGTGTCACTTTGTGGAAAACTTACCAAGAACAACTGTAGATCAAGTCAATATACCAGATATGTATTTTGGACTTTATCGCGGTGGTTTTGTCATTGACCACATAAATAATAAAATATTTGTAACGGATATTAATAAAGATGACTACGGAAAGCAACGAATAGCAGCCTTGTTATCACTAGTTGAAAACAGTGAGGAATCTGCGGAATCCTATAGAACAAGTAGAAAGACACCTGCCTCAATCGTATCCAACTTTGAAAAAGAGCCTTATAAAAAAGCCATTACAAATGTAAAAAACTATATTCGATCAGGTGATATTTATCAAGCCAATATGACACAATGCTTCTCTGGAAAGATGGAAGGCGATGCTCTTTCTCTATATCAGAAGTTACGTCATGTCAATCCAGCACCCTTTGCATCTTACATTGATTTTGGTGAAGGACAGATTGCCTCAAGTTCTCCTGAACGATTTATTAAGATAAAAGATGGTAAAGTTGAGACGCGACCGATTAAGGGTACCCGTCCACGCGGTGCAACACCTGAAGAGGATCATCAAAATAGAGAGGATTTACGACAGTCTGAGAAGGATCAATCAGAGCTGCTGATGATTGTTGATTTAGAAAGAAATGATTTAAGCAAAGTTGCTAAAGTAGGGACTGTAGAAGTAACAGAGCTTTTTTCAATAGAAGAATACCCTACTGTACATCACTTAGTGGCGACGGTAGAAGCAGAAGTTAAAGAAAGTCTGTCACCAATAGATGTAATAGAATCCACCTTCCCAGGAGGGTCGATTACCGGGGCGCCAAAAATTAGAGCAATGGAAGTGATTGATGAATTGGAACCTACAGCGCGTAATTTGTATACTGGTAGTATTGGCTATATAGGTTTTAATGGTGTAACGGATTTAAACATTGTGATTAGAACCTTTGTCTGCAAAGAAGGAACTGCTTATTTCCAAGCAGGTGGTGGTATTGTTTGGGATTCTGTTGAAGAAGATGAATATCAAGAATCTTTGGATAAGGCAAGAGCCTTAAAACGTGCATTAGAGATGTAAGTGGGGGATTTATGAATCCGTTATCAAAAACGTTAAATTATGGCATGGGTGTATTCGAAACCATACGCGTAAAAAACAATCAATTAGACTATTTAGATGCGCATTTAGAGCGAATAAGTCAAAGTGTAGAAAGCCTAGATTTACCCTATGCTATTTCCCAGGAAATACTTGGAAACAAGTTGAAGAACTATTGTCGTGACAATGGAATTACTGATGGCGTAGTAAAATTACTTCTTGCAGATACAGAACCTCAGGAAACCATAAGCCATCGTCTAAATCCATATACGGCAGCACACTATCGCGACGGTTTCAGCTTGTCTATCTCTGATATTAAACGTCACTCATCCAATCCTCTGTAGGCAACAACAAAACCAC
>JMSV01000057.1_pt1 | contig 22264 bp, 27 predicted proteins | sample 179021 | NCBI WGS metagenome assembly JMSV01 (sample SAMN02769581, study PRJNA246767) | bioreactor metagenome | isolation source: Culture-2 Bioreactor Bmz derived from microbial biomass from the upper 2 cm... | place: Germany: Bremen | collected day 87 after inoculation | reverse complement strand
AATCAAGCAAACAAGAACGTATAAATGCGATTTATAAAGTGGATAGTGAGATGACCTTAAGAAAATCTCATGAAAATCCAGGAGTGCAAGCCTTATATGATGAGTTTTTAGGTAAACCACTTGGGGAGAGATCACATCATCTTCTCCATACACATTATAAGGCGCGCTTTGAAGAAGACTAGTTATATGAGGGAAGATACAGTGATTAAAACTGTATCTTCCTATTTTTTTGTACAGATTCAACGGCTTGTTTACTTTGTTGACAAAGGATAAGACCACTGTTACAATATAACGCAATACCTCAAATGAGGATCGAACAACCATTTTTAGAGGGGGGTCAAAAATGGACAAGGAATTGAATAAGATAAAAGAGGCACGAAAACGAATTGATGGGGTTATTAAGAAAACGCCACTCATATATTCAGATCTTTTTAGTGATACTTCAGGCAATGAGATTTATATTAAACCTGAAAATTTACAAAAGACAGGTGCTTTCAAAATCAGAGGCGCGTATAACAAAATAGCACAACTGAGTGATGAAGAGAAGTCGAAGGGATTGGTAACCTCATCGGCAGGAAATCATGCACAAGGTGTTGCATACGCAGCTAGGGAACTTGGTGTAAAGGCAACGATTGTAATGCCAGTCACAACACCATTTATAAAAGTAGATTCAACAAGAAACTACGGTGTAAATGTGGTGTTAAGCGGTAATGTTTATGATGAGGCTTATGCAAAGGCATTAGAGATTGAAAGAGAAGATGAGGCGACACTCATACATCCCTTTGATGATTTAGATGTCATTTATGGCCAAGGAACAATAGGATTGGAAATTTTAGAGGAGTTGCCAGATGTGGATGCGATTCTTGTACCTGTTGGTGGTGGTGGTTTAATTAGCGGAATTGCACTTGCTATTAAAGCATTGAAGCCAGAAGTACGTATAATCGGTGTTGAACCTGAAGGGGCACAAACATTGAAAACATGTATTCAAAATGGTCAAGTGACAACGCTAGAACGTGTTGAAACCATAGCGGATGGTGTAGCGGTTAAGCGTGCTGGTGATAAAACTTTTGAGATTATAAAGGATTATGTTGATGAAATCGTGACGGTTTCGGAGTATCAACTAATGAATGCCTTTTTAATGGCATTAGAAAAACATAAATTAATTTGTGAACACGCTGGAGTCCTAGCACTCGCAGCGACAGCAGATTTAAAGTTTAAGAATAAAAAAGTAGTGTCTTTAATTAGTGGCGGAAACATTGATGTTGTCACAATCTCATCAATGATTAACAATGGACTTGTTTCATCAGGAAGACTATTCTGTTTTCAAGCTGAAATGCCAGACACGCCTGGTGAATTATTGAAAATTTCTCAAGTGCTTAAGGATTTAAATGCCAATGTTATTAAGTTAGAGCATAATCAATTTAAAGCCTTAAATAGGATCAAAAATGTTGTGCTTGAGGTAACAGTAGAAACACATGGATATGACCACATTGATCGTGTCAAAAACGGTCTGCATGAAGTGGGCTATACATTAAGACAAGTATATTAATGGAGGGATGCAAATGACATCAGCAGTGGGATTTCAAGGGGATAGAGGTTCTTTTAGTGAAGAGGCCTTGCTAAATTATTTTGGCGATGTAGAAAGAAGAAACTATCCTTCTTTTGAGATGCTTGTTGAAAAAGTTATTGCTGGTGAAGTTGCATATGGCGTTTTACCTGTAGAGAACTCTTCAACAGGCGGCATAAAGGATGTATATGATCTATTGAAGGACAAGACGGTTTATATTGTAGGTGAAGTGATTCAACCTATTAGTCACAATTTGTTAGGAATTCCGGGGTCTTCTGTGGATAAATTAGAAAAAATTTATTCTCATCCACAAGCGCTGGATCAAAGCAAAGTTTTTCTTAATGGCTTAACAAATGTCACCCTTATTCCTTATAAAAATACAGCATCAAGTGCAAAATTAGTGGAAGAAATGAAGGATCCAAGTATTGGAGCAGTTGCAAGTAAAAGAGCTGCTGAGTGTTATGGATTGTCTACCTTGAAAGAGGATATTCAATACAATACACATAACTACACTAAGTTTGTTGTCCTAAAAAAAGAGTTGGAAGTTAAGGAAACAGCTGATAAGATTTCTTTGATTATTGATGTTAATCATGAACCAGGGGCACTTTTTAAAGGGCTCAAGATATTTTCTGACTATCAACTAAATATGATGAAAATTGAGTCTCGTCCTATTGTGGGACGCCCATGGGAATATGTATTTTATATTGATTTCCAAGGTAGACTGGATTCTCCAAAGGTAAAAAAAGCGCTGGACGAATTGGAAAAATACGTGAACGACTGTAAGATTCTCGGTAATTATTAATCCTTTCAAAAAATAAAAAGCACTTGCTAATATATCTAATCAAGATAGTAAATTCTATCTATATAGATTCTTAGCAAGTGCTTTTAGTGCATTCACGTCTAAAACATCAACTTTTTTCCCTTTGATGCGAATGACCTTCATCTCTGAGAGTTCGTTTAGAGTACGATTTAGGTGGCGATAGGTGGTTCCCAAAAACTCGGAAATATCCTGAAAGGATGAATAAAAAACAACCTGATCATTCTCACCAATATGCTCGTAGATATAACTTGAAAGTCTATTAATCAGTGGGTAATACAAATTATAAGCGCTATTTCTTGAGATAGATTTTAACTTATCACTTAATGATTTGCCAATGTATCTTAGAAATTTGGGATTGTCAAAATAGTTATCTCGAACATAATTAAGGGGGATATGCAGTATGTATGATTCGCTTACTGCTTCAACGCTTGAATCAATTGGCCCAGGATAGAAGAGTTCAATATCCCCTAAAGTATCTAATTCAGTGTAGAATCTGAGTAATAAGGATTTTCCATTCTCTAATACACTTAGAACTTTGAGTTTGCCTTCTAAAAAGAAAGAGAAATACTCAATTTTCTCGCCGCATCTTAGGATGACGTCTCCCTTTTGATATTGCATAATATGTCCCTTTAAAAGTGCCTCTAAATCAAGAACTTCCTCCAAATTATATTTTTCTATGTATTGCATAATCATGTATTGATCCGTAATTTTTTTCATAAAATTCTCCTAAACATGACATATGTCATGTTCTCTTTATAGTCTTGATGTTACACTAATATCATAGAAAGGTAAAGGTGCTCTTATGTATTATGGTTTTGGTTTATTGGCAGGTATTTGTGTTGCTGGCATGATATTTTTTAATAATTTACTATCGGAAACGGTGGGTCTCTACGCAGGCACATTAATTTTTCATTTTATCTCATTCGGGATAATCTCAGTCTTTATTTTCGTAAAAAGACCAAAGCACGGTAGTATGAAAAAAATGCCATTTTACTTTCTTTTACCAGGTGTGACAAGCGTACTCACAGTGTTTTATAGTAGTATGTCGGTCTCAGAAATTGGATTAACGTTAACAATTGGCCTATCGCTATTTGGTCAACTTGTTTTTTCGAATATTATTGATCATTATGGTTTGCTAGGAATGGAAAAAAGAGCCTTTCAACCTAAGAAAATGGTCGGCTTGTCAATTATCTTCTCAGGTGTATTGGCAATGATTTACCTTTAGGAAGTATGTAAGGAGAAAATTATGATTTACTTATTACCATTTGCAGTGGGATTTCTAATTGTATTTGCTTCAATCGTCAATGGACAATTGGCTCAAAAGGTTGGAACAACAAAGGGAATGCAAATACATTTTTTAATAGGGTCTTTAACAGCTCTTCTAATGTCAATTGCTTTTGGATTGGATTCAACAGGTGTACCAGATTTTAGTAAGATTCCAACAATCTTTTTAGTGGGTAGTTTCTTTGGACTTGGTGTTGTCTTTTTGATGAACATGATTGTCCCAAAGATTTCAGCATTATATATTGTATTATTGCCTTTCGTTGGACAGATGCTTGTTAGTGGATGTATCGATTATTTTTATCTGAATTATCTCTCCAAAGGTAAGATAATTGGCGCGTTATTAATACTAATTGGGATTATGTGCAATGCTATACTTGAAAGAACTTCTGCGACTTCATAGTCAGGAGTTCTTTTATTTTTTAGAGAGATATTTACAGAAAATCTAATAAAGTGTATGATTAATGAAACGGGGGTAGTGTTATGGATAATATGGATTCAAAAATTGTTGAAATTTTAAAAGAGAATAGTCGTGTTTCAGCATCGGAAATTAGTAGAAAAGTTGGTTTATCTGTGCCTGCTGTTAGCGAGCGTATCAAAAAGCTTGAGGAGCAAGGTGTCATTCAAAAATATACAATTAAATTAAATGAACAAATTTTAGGATATAATATTAAAGCTTTTATTATGGTACGTTTACAAGATGTTGACGCTTTACCTGACTTTAAAAAGCAGATGCTTCAATTTCCTAATATTTTAGAATGCCATCATATCGCAGGAGAATTTGATTATTTAATGAAAACAGTTGTCGCCACAACTGATGATTTAGAAGATTTTATTACGAATAAATTAAAGAGAATAGAAGGCCTCTCTAATTGTAGAACGCACTTAGTGTTTTCAACGTTAAAGGAGGAATTGACAATATAAGTCAATCTGAAGGATTTGTTGCAAAAATTGTATTAATTATGATACAATATAAGTGTTCAATCAAACCATCTAAAAATAGATGGTTTTTTTAATGCTAAAATATATAAGCATTATTTAAAGAATATTATTAACGAAAATATGTCGTCAGTTGAAGAACGACTATTTATATAAGTTACACATTGACAAAAATAATATAATAGGAGGTAGTTTATTGGCAAAAATTACAGTTATCGGCGTTGGACATGGTGGCTTTGCTGTTGCAGCAGATATGACTTTGGCCGGTCATGAAGTTACTTTTTATGTCGCAGAAAGATACAAAGGCCGCGTCACAAAATTATTCGAAGAACAAACATTACATTTGACAGGTGTTGGTAGAACCGGTATGGCAACACTTGCTAACGTAACATCTTCACCGGAAGAAGCATTTGCAAACGATATAATTGTGCCAGTGATTCCAGCTTATTCTCAACAGGATTTTGCGAAGGAAATTTCACAATATTTACGACCAGGGCATAAATTATTCTTAATTCCAGGCTCAACAGGTGGTGCACTTGTTACAGCTAGAGTTTTAAAAGAATGCAACAAATTAGATGGTGTTATTATTTCAGAGATGCATACATTACCATATGCCTGTCGTAAAACAGGGGAATGTTCTGTAGATGTGTTACTGGAATGCAGCGTGTTGTATTTTGCAGCATTTCCTGCAAAATACAATGAAGAGATGTTCGAAATAGCAAAAGAGATGTATCCTGCATCTGAACTTGTAAGTGATGTATTGGAAACAGCTATAAATAATGGTAACCCAATTTCACATCCAGTACCTATGGTACTTAATGCTGGACGTGTTGAAGATGAAAATGTTCAAAACTATCATTATAGAGGGATTACACCAAGTGTTGCACGTGTGATTGAAGCATTAGAAGAAGAGCGTAAAGTGATTGTAGATTCATTGGGATATAAATACATTCATTCAAAGGATCGTATTCGTTTAATGAACTATGCACCACAACGTGATTCTTTGTATGAAGCTTACCGTGATAGTGAAGTGTTCTCTTCACTAACAGGACCGGATTCATTGGATAATCGTTACTTAACGGAAGATACACCTTACTCATTAAGAGCGATTGTAGCAATTGGTAAATTCTTAGAGGTTGATACGACTAACATGGAAGCTATCATTACCTTAGGATCAGCTTTGATGGGTGCAAACTATATGCGTGATGGCAGAACCATGGAAACAATGGGTCTTTCAGGTATCGCAAAAGAAGATTTAAAAGATTTTTTACAAAATGGTTATACAAATTAGTATATCTTAGTAAAATTAAGTGTATAATAAAACTATCTTTAATTGAGAGGCAATCTCAATCTGAGATAGTTTTTTTTATTTACAAGCAAGTGAACGTATTTCTAGGAGGTACTGATGAAAAAAGCATTGTTGGTCCTTAGTTTTGGGACGAGTTATCAAGAAATATTAGAGAAAAATATACTACCAGTAGAAGAAGCATTAAAAAAGGCTTTTTCGGATTACGATTTTTATAGAGGCTTTACATCAAGATTTATTGTAAAAAAACTCAATAGGCAAGGTGTTGAAGTGAAAATAGAAAAGGATATGCTTGAATATTTATTAGAAGAAGGCTACGAGGATATTCTTGTACAACCAACGCACATGATTCCAGGTTTCGAGTATGAAGAAAAAATATTGACCTTGGAAACGCTATCACCAAAAGTAAAGGTTGGAAAACCACTGTTATTTGAGCAAGCGGATTATAAAAAATTAGGGGATGTCCTTAATCAATTTTATGCTTTAGACACTTTGTCTGTACCATTTGTCTTTATGGGGCATGGGACAGATCATGTGGCGAATCAGCATTATATAGCGCTTGGACACTACCTAAATGAACAGTATCCAAATGTCTATTTGGCAGGTGTAGAAGGAGAATGTAGTTTTGATGATGTCTTAGAAAATTTAATAGAGAAGCAAGTTAAAAAAGTTTCTATGGCCCCTCTTATGATTGTTGCAGGGGATCATGCAAAAAATGATATGGCGGGATCTAGTGAAAGCTCTTGGAAATCCTTAGCTGAAAAAGCGGGATTGGAAGTTGAAGTTCATATGCAGGGTTTAGGTGCGCTTAAGGGTGTTCACCAACTTATTATAGATAAAATGAATCAAGTATAGTTAGGAGGCACAAATGAAGTATGCTTATTTTGCAGGCGGTTGCTTCTGGTGTATGGAAGCACCTTTTTTAGCACTTGATGGTGTTATTGATGTGATACCAGGTTACATGGGCGGGGAAATAGAAAATCCAACTTATGAAGAAGTTTGTACGGGCACAACTGGTCATTATGAATTGGTACGTGTTACTTATGATGAGAATAAAGTATCCTATGAAAACTTATTGGAGACATTCTGGAATAAGATTGATCCGACAGATGAATTTGGACAATTAATGGATAGAGGGCCACAATATAAAACAGCAATATTTTATGAAAACGCATGGGAATTAGAGCTGGCTGAAGCATCAAAAAACGCCCTAGAAAACTCTGGGCGTTATAATAGAAAAATTGTGACAGCGCTTATTAAAGCAACTGTATTTTATGAAGCTGAAAGCTATCATCATCATTATTATGAAAAAATGAAACAGCGATTTTCAGGTGTAAACTTTACTTAAAGCTCTTCAAGGCTAGCATCAACGGGTTCAGCTTGAACATGCATAAAAATGCCAAGAAGTATAAGTGCACCACCAATCAGTTGAAAAACTGTTGGAAATTCTTTTAAGAAAATTATAGCCCAAATTGTTGCAAATACAGGTTCTCCTAGAATCGTATTGGAAACGAATGTTGGCTTTAAATAAGCTAAGGACCAACTGAAAACAGAGTGACCAAGTAAGGTGCAGAATACCGCAAGACTAAGGAAAATTACAAAATCAGAACTTGGGTAACCAATAAGTGGTGTGCCTGTTGCAAAGTCCATTATAAGTAAAACGATTGTACAACATGTATAAACGATAAAGGTATAGGCTGTTACAGAAATATGCTGTCGTGCATAACGCCCAATGAGCATATAAGCTGCTACAAAAAAGCCGCCAGCAATGGCAAGTATATCCCCGAGGAAATTATGCTCTCCAATGGCAGAATCACCAAGGGTGATAATCACACTACCGATTAAGGCGATGAAGATACTGATCATCGCTTTTTTTGATACCTTCTCTTTGAAAATAAAATAGGTTCCAAACAATATAAAGATTGGATGTGTGTTCACAAGAACAGTGGAACTTGCTATTGAAGTCATCTTTATTGACGTCAACCATGTGGCAAAATGTAGAGCTAAAAAGATTCCACTAATACTACAGAGCACCCACAATTTTTTTGTCATTTGCTGTGCCAGATTTTTTTCTGTTTTTAAAAATATTGGCAACATCAGTAGAGCAGAAAAACCAAGTCTATAAGTGGCGATAACAAGGGGTGGAGCGGTTGCGATTTTTGACAACACAGAGGATATTGAAACAAAAATGACACCGATAAGTACGATTAATTTAACTGTCTTTGTAGACATAAGCTTGACCTCATTTCTATTATTGATTATATCCATTATACCTATTTATTTTAGTACTGGTGAATATTTTTCTGTAATAGTAAATTTATTTTTTTACAGTTTCTTAATAAAAAATCTTGCAATCTTAAATAAAGGGTGTTATAGTTGGTATTAATAAATTTTAAAAAGGAAGTTCGTTATGAATCAGCTATGTAAAGTTAGAGATTTTTCACAACTACATCATCATCATAGACCGAGGGTTTTGAGCTTGAACGTATAATATCGTTCATAGGCACAAGCCCTATTTGTGCAGTTATTTTTAGGGCTTGTGTCTATGAGGTGAGAATACATAAATTGTATGCGCCATATAGGAGTTGTCCTATATGGCGCATTTTTTATTTTTTGGACATTAAGGAGATTGGAGAGCAAAATGAAATTTTTTGACAATGGAAGAACAACTAAACTATTACAGAAACAAGAGAGTAAAGAAACAAACGATAGAATCTTATTTTATATCAGCCGGCTTTCAGTATATGGAACCAGCAGTATTTAGCCCTTATAAAAACGGAGAGCCCCTTGTGAAGGTGATTGATGGTAAAGGGGAAATATTCACAATGAGAGGGGATATGACAGAAGGCATTATCGAGCAACTCGGTGGACAAGCTGTAGAGAGTAAGGAGTTGAAACTCTATTATGATGGCAAAGTGTTTTCCACAAGTTCGGCAGGAAGAGTGCTCACAAAAGATCAAATGGGGGTTGAGTGGATTGGTGGAGACGTCTTCTCTAGTACACAAGCGTTAATCCGATTATCTGCACAAGTCATGTTGCACCAACAGGAAAAAGTGATTGTTGAAATAAGTCATATCGCATACTTTATGGGCTTGGTTGAACGTTATCAACTAACGGAGAAGATGACCAAGCGCTTACAACAGTTGTTGAATTCTAAGAATCGCGTGGATCTAAAGCAATACTTAGGCAATTCAGGATGTAGTGATGCGTGTGTAGAGGCTTTTCTTGAACTAATGGCGCTCAATGGAGATTTTGAATCCATACAAAATAAGCTAAAAAACAAAGAGGATTCAGTTAGTAAGTTGGTATTAAAGGATCTGATGGCAGTAGAAGAAGGTTTGGAGCAAATGGAAGCCAATGGAGAAGTACACTTTGATTTAAGCATTATTCCAAGTTATAACTACTACACTGGTGTCGTGTTTAAGGGATTTTCAACAGGAAATTATAAAGAGATTATCAGTGGTGGACAATACGTTATTAAAACAGTTAGAGAAAGAAAAATAAATGCAGTTGGCTTTTCATTATATGAAAGTGCCTTACAATAGGAGGAATTATGACCATAACAATAGGATTATCAAAGGGAAGATTACTTAAAGAATCAAAAGGCATACTAGAAATGCTTGGACAGGATTTTGAACATATTAAGACAACGCGTCAGCTGGTTATTAAAGACGAGGCCCAAGCCTATAATTTTATATTACTAAAACCGTCGGACATCCCAACTTATGTTGAAAAAGGTGTCATCGATATTGGCATCGTGGGAAAGGATACCCTCATTGAGAATGAACGTGATGTGTATGAGGTAATGAACCTTTCTATTGGAAAATGCCGCTTTTCTGTAGCTGGCTTTCCTGAAAATAAAGAAAAATTAAAGCAATCCTTTATTCGTGTGGCGACTAAATATCCGAATATTGCGAAAAGTTATTTTGATAAGCAGGACAAAACAATAGAGGTCACAAAGTTAAATGGGTCCGTAGAACTGGCACCATTAGTAGGTTTGTCAGATATGATTGTGGATTTGGTTGAGACAGGTAACACTTTAAAAGCAAATGGTTTAGTGGTGTATGAAGATATTGCTGAAGTCAGTGCACGATTGATTGTGAACAAAGTCAGTTATCGTTTTAAAAGTCAGGGCATACAAGAAATTATCAAGAAAGTACAACTATGGGAGGATGAAAATGATTCAAAAATATAACTATAAATTAGAGAAAACACAGGTTTTATCAGCACTTGATTCAAAACAGATTGAAGAAAAGAATGTCTACGAGCAAGTGATGTCTATTGTTGAAACAGTTCGTAATCAAGGTGATTCTGGACTAAGAATCATGACAGAAAAATTAGATGGTGTGACCTTAGATGCGTTCGAAGTCACACAAGAGGAAATTGATATCGCTTATAGAGCAACAGATAAAGAGTTACTTCAGGCATTGAGTAAGGCCAAAGAAAATATTGAAGCCTACCACAGTCGACAAAAGAGAGAGAGTACTATTATCAAAGATGACGGTGAAGATGTGGTCTTGGGACAACTTATAAAACCGATTCAAAGTGTTGGTTTATACGTACCTGGTGGTAAAGCCCCCTATCCGTCAAGTGTTTTAATGAATGCCATCCCAGCTAAAATAGCAGGTGTTGAAGAGATTGTTATGATCACACCGCCAGATAAAGCAGGCAATATCAGTCCTATAATCTTAGCTGCAGCGAGAATTGCAGGCATTGATAAAGTATATAAAATTGGTGGGGCACAGGGTATTGCAGCCCTTGCATACGGAACAGAAAGTATTGTTAAAGTGGACAAGATAGTAGGTCCAGGTAACATATTTGTGGCAATGGCTAAGAAAATTGTATCAGGTAGTGTTGGTATAGATATGGTTGCAGGGCCCTCTGAAATTGTTGTTTTGGCAGACGAGTGGGCGAATCCAGCATTTATTGCTGCTGACTTACTGTCTCAAGCGGAACATGATGAAAGAGCAGCCTCGATTCTAATTACAGATTCAATGACCTTAGCAGAGCGTGTGGAAAGCTGTTTAGCAGAGCAAGTTAATAAGCTCGATAAAAAAGACATCTGCTTAACGGCACTGAAAGACAATGGCAAAATCATTGTGGTGAATGATATGGTTTACGGCCTTGAATTAGTCAATCGAATCGCACCAGAACATTTAGAGATTATGACACGTGACCCCTTTGAACTCTACAAAAAAGTTCGAAATGCAGGCGCCATATTTTTAGGAGAGTATACACCAGAACCTGTAGGGGATTATTATGCAGGAACAAATCACGTCTTGCCAACCTGTGGTACAGCAAGATTCCACTCACCATTAAGTGTAGATGATTTTATCGTAAAATCATCTTTAGTGTATTACAGCAAAGCGGCTCTTGCGAAAGCCCAAAAGGATATAGAGCTAATTGCTGCATCGGAGGGCTTAACAGCTCACAAGAATGCAGTTAGTATAAGATTTTCGGAGGATGCTTATGTTTAAAGAATCAATCCTAAAACTAAATGGCTATCACCCTCAGCAAGCAGCGTGTGATATTATTCTGGATGCCAATGAATCTTATGTGAATAAGCCTTACAATCGGTATCCGGATCCCACTGCCACAGCTTTAAGGGCTAAGTTAGCAATTCTGAACAATGTGGATGCAGATGAGATTATTGCCGGCAATGGTTCAAGTGAACTTATAGACCTTATTATGAAATGCACATTATCAGAAATGGATAAGATGCTGACATTTGGACCGACCTTTAGTATTTATGAGTTAAATGCTTCAATCTTAGGGGCTAGTACAATCACTTACCCCTTGAATGATGACTTCACTTTAGATTTAGAGGGTTTTATTAAAAAAATGACATTAGAAAACCCGCGCTTAATTGTGATTTGCAATCCCAATAATCCAACGGGGACAGTTCTATCAAAAAAGACAATCATAGAAATTCTTTTGGCAACAGAAGCTGTAGTGATTGTAGATGAAGCCTACATTGATTTTGGTGGTGAGAGTTTGATTGACCTTATCAATAAGTATCAGAACTTAATAGTATTGAAGACACTTTCCAAGGCTTATGGCTTGGCTGGTGCAAGACTTGGCTATATGCTTGCCAATAAATCAACGGTAGAGGTAGTCAACAAAGTGCGTCCACCTTATAATCTCAGTGCCCTTGCTCAAGATCTTGGTCTAAAGATTTTGGATAAAAGGGATGAGATGGAAAGCGTCATCGCTGAAATCGTAAAGGCTCGCCAAGATCTATTTGAAGCATTAGAGCATTACGTCTCAACATATCCAAGCGGAGGCAATTTTATATTTTTTAAGAGTTCAGTGGAAACACTCTACGAGGACTTACTAGCGAAGGGAATTCGTATTAGGAAATATTCAGGTAGCTTGTCTGGCTATTACAGAGTAACGGTTGGGACAAAGGATGAGAATAAAGTAGTAATCGAAGCAATGGAGGAGATTTATGGGGCTTAGGAAAGCATCATTAAAGCGAATGACAAAGGAAACTCAAATAGAATTAGAGGTGACAATTGATGGCACAGGAGAGTTTATCGGTACATCGGGGATTGGTTTTTTGACCACATGTTAACCTTACTTACCTTTTATAGTGGAATGACCCTTAAGTTGAATGTTGTTGGTGATCTGGAAACAGGATCACATCATACAGTTGAAGATGTGGGATTAAGCCTTGGTACAGCGCTTTCAGAAGCCATTGGTGACAAGCTAGGCATCAGACGATACAGTCAATGTTTTCTGCCCATGGATGAAGTGCTTTGTAGATCCTGCCTTGATATCTCAGGACGTCCTACTTATGTGCAAAGAGCAGAATTTAAGAGAAATGATATTGGTGAACTGGCATTAGAAGATGTCGATGAGTTTTTCAAATCACTTTGCAATGCTGCCAAGTGGACCCTTCATACAGAAATTCTTTATGGAACAAATGATCATCACAAGGTTGAAAGTTTGTTCAAAGGCGTTGGGCGTTGTATCAAGGAAAGCTTAGAGATTGTGTCGAAGGACATTCCTTCTACGAAAGGAGTTTTATAATGGTTGGTGTAATAGATTATGGGGTTGGTAATATAGGCTCTCTAACATGGGCTTTAAAAAAACAAGGCATGGAGGTTGTGGTTTCAAAGGAGTCTCAAGTCTTGATGGCCTGCTCGGCTCTTATTTTACCAGGGGTTGGTGCTTTTAGAGATGGGATTGAAAACATTGATAAATATGGCTTAAGAAATGTAATTCTTGACTTTGCCATGACTGGTAAGCCGGTCGTTGGTATTTGCCTAGGTATGCAGTTGCTTTATGATATTGGAAATGAAAATGGTTCTTTTAAAGGACTTGGATTGATAAAAGGAACAATTGAAAAAATGCCTGCTAAGCGTTTGCCTCATATGGGGTGGAATGAGTTAAGTTTTCAGAAGGACGATGCGCTGGTTAAAAATATCAAAGAGGGTGCACATGTGTATTTTGTACATTCTTATTATGCCGTGTCACCTGGCGTCGAAGTAGTCGCTTACACTGACTACGAGGGTAAAGTTCCGGCTATCGTTAGAAATTGTAATATTATTGGATTCCAGTTTCATCCTGAAAAAAGTGGGGATATCGGTGAACAGCTTATTAGCAATTTGAAGGAGGTACTTAAGTGATAATTTATCCAGCAATAGATTTATATAACGGATCCTGTGTGCGTTTGACCAAAGGGGATTTTGATCAAAAGAAAGTTTACGATGACAATCCAGTAGCTGTTGCCAAAGCTTTTATGACTTCAGGTGCCCAAATGCTTCACGTGGTGGACTTAAATGGGACGGAAGTAGACAACAATGCAAATTTTGAAACAGTTAAAAAAATAGTTCAAGCGGTTACCATACCTGTTCAGGTTGGTGGAGGAATACGCTCTTTGGAATCAGTTAAAAACTATTTTGATATTGGTGTAGACCGAGTGATTATAGGGACTAAAGCAGTTGAGGATCCAAAATTCCTTAAAGCCTTAGTAGAAGAATATGGCGAGCGTATAGTTGTGGCAGTGGATGCCAAAGACGGCTATGTCGCGATTAACGGTTGGAAGGAACAATCAAAAGTTGAAATGATGACCTTTGTAGCTTCCCTTGTGGAAGTTGGTGTTCAGAGAATTCTATGTACGGATATTAATAGAGATGGTTTGCTTCAGGGCAGTAATGTGGCCTTATATAAAGATATGCAGTCAAAGTTTAATATTGAACTCATTGCTTCTGGTGGGGTGTCATCCATAGATGAGATTAAAGAACTAAGTAGTTTTGGCGTTTATGGTGCAATCGTAGGCAAAGCGCTTTACGAAAACAAGTTTACATTAGAGGAGGCCATATCATGTTAAAGAAACGTATTATCCCTTGTCTGGATGTGAGAAATGGCAAAGTGGTTAAAGGGGTACAGTTTGAAGGGATCAAAGAAATTGCCTCCCCGGTGGAACTAGGAAAGTACTATTCTGACCAAGGTGCAGATGAGTTGGTATTTTATGATATAACCGCCTCCAAAGAAGATAGACAAATCTTCCAGTCCTTTGTAGAAGAGGTAGCCAAGGAAATTAACATCCCATTTTGTGTTGGTGGGGGCATACAAAGCATTGAGGATTTTTCTCTTGTGCTAAAGAATGGGGCAGATAAAGTCTCAATTAATTCTGCCGCTGTTAGAAATCCATCTCTTATAAAAGAAGCATCTGAAAAGTACGGTGCCCAGTGTGTTGTATTATCTGTAGATTGCAAAAGAGTAGGCGATAAAAAGTGGCAAGTATTTGTCAAAGGCGGCTCTGAGAATACAGGCATGGATGTATTGGAATGGATTCAAGAAGGGGTTGCTCTAGGTGCTGGAGAAATAGTGGTGAACAGTATTGACAGTGATGGGATGAAAGAAGGCTATGATTTGGAACTACTGTCGGTAATTAGAGCTCTAGTGTCGGTACCTATAATCGCATCTGGTGGTGCAGGCAAAAAAGAAGATTTTTTAAAGGCTGCCAAGGTTAGTGATGTAGATGGCATACTTGCAGCATCTGTATTTCACTACGGTGAAATAAAAATAAGCGAACTAAAAGCTATTTAAATGATTCAGGTGTCCCTATGAGACAGTTATAAAAGGAGAATAGACAATGAAGTGGTCACAGTTAAAAATAAATGAACAGGGTCTTATACCTGTTGTCGTTCAAGATAAGCAGAGCAATCAAGTTATTATGTTAGCCTACATGGACCAAGCGGCCTATGAAGAAACGAAATCAACGGGTGAGATGGTCTATTATAGTAGAAGTAGAAAAGAAAGATGGAAAAAAGGAGAAACATCAGGCAATACACAAGCACTTCTTTCTTTAAAGCTTGATTGCGATAATGATACCCTTTTAGCATTGGTGGATCAAAAGGGTGTTGGTTGTCACACTGGTGCTTTTAGTTGTTTTGATGATGCTGAGAAGACTCTATTCGACTCTAATGAAGCAACTATGAATGATAAAGCTAGGACATCTGAAGATGTGATATTACGATTGGAATCCATTATTGAAAGTCGAAAAGCAAATCCAAAAGAAGGCTCTTATACCAACTATTTATTTGAAAAAGGTATTGACAAAATGCTTAAAAAAGTTGGTGAAGAAGCGTCGGAAGTTATTATCGCTGCCAAGAATAATGATCGAGAAGAGGTAACCTACGAGGTATCAGATCTGATGTATCACATACTGGTAACCCTAAATGATCAAAGTGTGAAGTGGTCTGATATTACAAATGCACTTACTGAAAGATTTCCAACAGAATAATATCCTAAAATTTGTTACACTTAGGGTGAGGTGATACTTATGATTAAAATTGATTGGAAACCAGATAAAGGGCGATTAATGCCGATGTACCAACAAATCTGTTCATATATTAGAAGAGAAATAAAGCAAGGTAATTGGCCAATTGGAACGGTTTTACCTTCCCAAAGACAATTGTCAGAGTCTTTTGGGGTTAATAGAAGTACAATTGTTGAGGCTATAGAACATTTAAAAAGTGAAGGCATTCTTGAAGGAAGAGGGCGAAATGGCACCATTGTTATAAACAATACTTGGTCCCTTTATTTGTCGAGTGAGGAGACAAACTGGACAAAGTATACGCAAACAGGTGCTCACCAAGCCAATCAACCTCTCATTCAAGAAATAAACAGATTAGAGTTTGAATCACATATGATTAGAATGGGTACTGGTGAGATTTCACCAGACCTATTTCCAAGGGAGGATATGAAGGTTATTTTTCAACGCTTGGCTGACAAAGTAAATACCTTAGGCTATCTAGAACCTAAAGGGATGTTGGTACTCAGAGAGGCAATTCGTAAACGATTAGCAAAAAAAGGTATTGATGTATCGGTGGATCAGATTATGATTGTATCTGGTGCTTTGCAAGGTTTACAACTTATTTCTCTTGGGATCACACCTGTTGGATCCTCCATATTGTTAGAACGCCCTTCTTATCTAAGATCGGTAGGTATCTTTCAATCGGCAGGTATGCAGCTCAAAGACATTGAGATGGATGCAGAAGGCATGATGGTGACCAATTTAAATAAGAAATGTAGTAAACGCAATAAGAACTTCTTGTATACGATACCCACTTTCCATAACCCAACAGGCCTTGTGATGAGTCCGTCTAGGCGTAAGGCAATAATGAACTTTTGCTCTGAAGAAGGTATAGCCATTATTGAAGACGACGCTTATGGTGAGTTATGGATTGATCAAGAACCACCCCTTCCAATGAAAGCCTTTGATGAGAGTCAAAACATTTTATATTTGGGGACAGTCTCCAAAAGTTTGGCCCCAGGTTTTAGGATTGGTTGGCTTGTAGGTTCTAAAACAATTGTTGAAAGACTTGCTGATATTAAAATGCAGACGGATTATGGGTCGAGCTCACTTTCTCAACATGCCATAGCAGAGTGGATGGATAGTGGTTTGTACGACAAATACCTGGCTTCCATTAGAGTAGAACTAAAAAGAAGACGTACGCTATTGTTAGAACTTTTAGATCAGCACTTTAGTGACATTGCAAGGTGGAATAAGCCAGCAGGCGGATTCTATGTATGGCTTTATTTAAAGAAAGCCATTAATCATAAGAAACTATTTAAAGAAGCGGAGAAATGTAATATTTTAATCAATCCCGGTAATGTTTACGCAAGCGGGGATGATCAGAATATAAGATTGTCCTATGCCTATGCATCAGACGAAGAGATGTCTTATGGTGTAAAAACACTAAGTGCGCTTATTAAAAAGTTATAGTTTGGTTGGGAAGAGAGGCCAACTTTGGTTGTTTTCTATTATAAAAAGTCACGTATAATAGAATTAGATAATCAAAGGGGGAGAAAAATGGAATATTTATTTCAAGGATTTTTATTAGGATTGGCATATGTAGCGCCAATCGGTATGCAAAATATGTTTGTAATTAACACAGCAGCAACAAAAACGAGACTAAAGGCTTATCAAGTGGCTTTGACAACGGTATTTTTTGATATTGCTTTGGCAATTGCTTGTTTTTTTGGAGTAGGTCTATTAATTGATAAGTTCGAATTACTCAAGTACTTTATCATGGCAGTAGGTAGTGTTGCTGTTATTTATATTGGGATTTCTTTATTGAAGTCAACACCATCATTTGATGATTCAGTAGATGTGAACAAACCCTATATACAAATACTAACGACTTGTTTTGTAGTAACGTGGTTAAACCCTCAAGCAATTATTGATGGGTCATTGTTATTAGGTGGTTTTAGGGCATCTTTACCTGTTGAATTTTCATATTTATTCATTTTAGGCGTTTGCATAGCATCTGCAACTTGGTTCCTTGGTTTAGCAACTGTTGTTGGATCGGCGAAAAAAGTAATAAATGAACAAGTGTTAAAGGGAATCAATATCATCTGTGGCTCGATTATTGTAATTTATGGAATCAAGCTTGGTTATAGCTTTATAAAACTAATTATTTAAATGCATTTATGATTGACATAACTTAACTCTAGCAGTATTCTATACGTATAAGCCTTCATTGAAGGCGCCGTATAGGAGGTGAATTTATGGAACTAAATGTAGATGTTTTTAAAGCACTTTCAGATCACAATCGTATTCATATACTGGAAATGCTATCTTCTGGAGAAATGTGTGCCAACGAAATTATGAAGGGGCTAGCATTAACACAACCAACTATTTCGCATCATATGAAAATTTTGCATCACGCAGGACTTGTTCATAGTCAAAAAAGTGGTAAGTGGATGAACTATACACTGAACCAAAATAGGTTTGACGAAATAAATACATATTTAGGCTGGTTGTCAAAAGAAAAAGAAAATCCAGTATTTGATAAGATCCAATTAGAAAAATAGTAATCCTAGAGAAAACCTACTTTGTGTAGGTTTTTTATTTTTTGAAATGAATATTTATGATGAAGCTCTAATTTATTCTATAAAATTTACACCATTTGGGTATAGGTGAATTATAGAAGAAGGCGAGGTGATCTAAATGCTAAAATGGATAGACTTAATTGAATTGATGGGATATGTCACTGCCTTATTTAGTGTGAGTGTGAGCTATGCCTCCAAAATACAGGAAGAACAGTATAGTGACTTTTTAATGCAAAATCAAAGTCTTAGAAATAGTTTGTTATCCCCTTTTTTTAGCAGGATCATAATGCTTCTAATTGGTGTCTACCTTATTTATTTCCTTGGACAATATCTTTTAAAGAAGAGAAAGCTCTTAAAGGAAAAAAGATTTTCTGCTATGTATGTTGTATTTTTAGGTGGCGTCAGCGAATTATTGTTGTGGTATCTTTATAAATTAACTTTTGTAGGTGCACCTATGTTAATCGTAGGTCTATTAATGATATTTTCTGTTGAGATTTCAAGGGTTTATAAGGAAGATGAGTCCTAAGAGTCAAGAAAAATAAAAAAACAAATTTGAAATCATTACAAAAAAGCTTGCATTTCAAGATTGTTAAATTTATAATAAAGATGTGATAAACAATATCAATTGAATTTAAATATATTTTTTAGGAGGGTACACAAATGAAAATAGCAGTAATAGGTTGTACACATGCAGGGACGGCGGCAATTGTAAATGCAGCAAAATTATATCCAGAGGCACAAATCACAGTTTACGAAAGGAATGATAACATTTCATTCTTGTCATGTGGTATTGCATTGTATGTTGGTGGTGTCATTAAGGATCCACAAGGATTGTTTTATAGTTCGCCTGAAGCGCTTGCTGAATTAGGTGTAACAACTAAAATGGAACATGATGTGATTGACGTATCTGTAGATGAAAAAACATTAAAGGTTAAAAATTTAAAGACGGATGAAGTATTTGAAGATACTTTCGATAAAGTAATTATTACAACTGGCTCATGGCCAATTACACCTCCAATCCCAGGATTTGAATTGGAAAATGTATTATTATCTAAGAACTGGAACCATTCAAACGCTATTATTGAAAAAGCAAAGACGGCTGAGAATATTGTAGTTGTAGGAGCAGGATACATTGGTGTAGAACTAGTAGAATCATTTGAAATGATGGGTAAGAATGTGACATTGATTGATGCAATGGATCGTATTATGCCTAAGTATTTAGATAAGGAATTTACAGATGTAGCAGAAAAAGCGTTTACAGACCATGGCATTCAATTAGCACTTAACCAAATGGTGAAGAGCTTTGAAGGTGAAAATGGAAAGGTAACAAAAGTTGTTACTAATAAAGAAGAGATTAAAGCAGATCTAGTTATTATGTGTATTGGCTTTAGACCAAATACAGAATTATTTAAGGGACAAATCGATATGTTACCAAATGGTGCGATCGTAGTGGATGAATATATGAGAACAAGCAAGGAAGATGTATTTGCTGCAGGAGATTCTTGTGCTGTTATTTATAACCCAACTGAAGAAAGTCGTTACATCCCACTTGCAACAAATGCAGTTAGAATGGGTACATTAGCGGCAAGAAACTTAAATGGCCCAACAACGAGATACATGGGTACACAAGGAACTTCAGGTATTAAGATTTATGAACACTGTATTGCTTCTACGGGCTTAACGGAAGGTACTGCAACGGATGCAGGCTTAGAATTTGAAACTGCAACTATTACAGATAACTATAGACCAGAATTTATGCCAACGTTTGAAGCGGCTACACTAAAGATTGTTTATGAAAAAGAATCAAGAAGATTATTAGGTGCTCAAATTATTTCGAATGCTGATTTAACACAAGTGATGAACACGATGTCAGTATGTATTCAAAATAAGATGACTGTTGAAGAATTAGCATTTGTAGACTTCTTCTTCCAACCACACTTTAATAAACCGTGGAACTTACTAAACACAGTTGCACTATCAGCATTAAAATAAAGATTTTAAAAAGCCCTTCGGTGAACGAAGGGCTTTGTCATACATAATTCTAAATGCAAGTTGTTTGCATTTAGAAAGGACCATGATATAATTAGGTAACAAATGCAAATGATTCGCAATTAGGAGTGGTGAAATGAAGAAAAGTATAAGTATTTTGATAATAAGTTTAATGCTATTGATGGTAGGGTGCTCAGCAGATTCTTCAACAAGCGATGTGTCTGATGCATCGGATGAAAGTAAAAAAATAGAGATAGTGAATGTTGCTGTATCCATACCACCTCAAGCATCAATGGTTGAGGCAATTGGTGGAGAATATGTTGATGTAGTGACGATGATTCCACCAGGTTACAGTCCTGCAAACTACGCACCGACTCAAAAAGAGATGGCAATGTTAGAAGAAAGTGATATCTATTTTGGTATCGATGTACCAACAGAAATCGTAAATATTATTCCTGTAATTGAAGGGAATGGAACAGAAATAAAAATAGTAGATTTGGCAGAACGTGTGGATGCTGTACATCCAGCAAGATATTTTGGTGAGGATCATGACGACCATGGCGAACATGCAGACGAAGACCATGAGGGTCATGACGACTACGAGGAACACGCTCATGAGGAACACGCTCATGAGGAACATGCAGATGAGGATCATGAGGATCATGAAGAACATGTAGATGAAGACCACGATAATCATGAAGAACACGCTGATGATCATGAAGGTCATAGCCATGACGGTAGAGACCCACATATATGGTTGTCTTATAGTAGAATTGAAGTTATGGTAAATGAAATTGAAAAAGAACTGTCTTTATTATTACCAGAACAGGAATCACTATTCAAAGAAAATAGTAAGATTTATTTAGAAGCTCTTAAAGTAGTTGATATGGAAAATAGAAAATTATTTGAAACTGTAGAGCACAAAGAATTTTTAATTTACCATCCATCTTTAGGCTACTTTGCTGAGGAGTATGGATTAGAAATGATTGCTTTAGAGTCTGAGGGTAAATCGGCAACGGTCGCTGGAATGACTCAAACAATTGAATTTGCTAAAGAACATAACATAAAAGTAGTTTTCTACCAAGAAGAGTTTGATTCCAAACAAGCAAAGTTATTAGCAGGAGAAATTGGTGGAGAAGCTGTGCAATTAAGTCCACTGAATAAAGATCTTGTTGAATCACTATCAGAAATGGGTAAAAGCATTAGAAATAGTATGGAATAGAGGGATTAACATGACACAATTGCAATTAAAAAATGTAAGTGCTTATTATGGCAATGTATGTGCAATGAGCAATATTAATTTAAAAGTGGAAGCTGGAGATTTTCTTGGGATTATTGGACCAAATGGCGGTGGTAAAACAACTTTACTAAAAAGCCTCATTGGTGTTTTGAAACCAAAATCAGGTGAACTAATTAAAGCAAAAGATATTTCAGTAGGTTATGTACCGCAGTTTTCAAGCTTTAATAAGGAATTCCCTATCAGTGTCTATCAAGTAATTTTGATGGGGCGACTTAATAAAGGTCTAAAATTTGGTAAGAAATATAGAAAATCTGATTATGAGGCTGTTGATCGGATTTTAGCAGAGTTATCAATATTATCTCTAAAAGATCGGCATATTGCAGAACTGTCAGGCGGTCAATTACAAAAGGTTTTAATTGCAAGGGCGATGGTTAGCCAGCCCAGTGTTTTAATATTAGATGAACCAACGGCAAGTCTTGATGGAGAAGCGAGACAAGATATTTATGAATTGCTAAAACGACTAAATGATGACATGACAATTATTGTTGTTAGTCATGATATGGCTGTGATTTCTTCCTATGTAAAACAAGTGGCTTGTATGAATAAAAGATTATTTTATCATGGTGACACAGAACATTGTGGAGATAGCATTGAACGTGCCTATGGCTGTCCAGTGGATATCATTGCCCACGGTAAACCTCACCGTGTCTTTATTGAGCATGAGGGGGTGAGAATATGATACAAGATTTTCTGAGTTATCAATTCTTACAAAAT
>JMSV01000056.1_pt1 | contig 22288 bp, 17 predicted proteins | sample 179021 | NCBI WGS metagenome assembly JMSV01 (sample SAMN02769581, study PRJNA246767) | bioreactor metagenome | isolation source: Culture-2 Bioreactor Bmz derived from microbial biomass from the upper 2 cm... | place: Germany: Bremen | collected day 87 after inoculation | reverse complement strand
AGCACTCCCCTTCTATGGTTTTTTAGGTGGCTACCCCGTGGCTACCCACTTTCAAAATAGTATTAAATAGAAGTATCAAAAAAGCCCTATATAAAGGGCTTTCAGTGGAGCCACTATCCAGATTTGAACTGGAGACTTCTTCCTTACCATGGAAGTACTCTACCTACTGAGTTATAGTGGCATATTTTCTCTTCTTCACGAAAATTATTATAATCCAATACCCCTCTCATTTCAACCTCTATTTTTATTATTTTCACTTTACACAATATTATTATATAACACACGCTTAACTACTTACAAGCTAACCCCGCTTATCTTACAAAAATTTCTGTTATTATTTGCCCTGCATCTTCGTATATATATCTTATAAGACAAATATAATCACTAATTTTAATTTTGAGGTATTTAAAAACACGCTATGGAAAACTATTATAGAAATTATCATATCTTAAAAAGCTATTTAGATAGAGGTAAGTCTGCTATTATCAAGGCAGAAAAAAACAATGCCAATATCAAGCTAAATCTATCCTATCAGGGTAAGGAAATCAGAGATAACCTATATCTTTTGGGTTTTTCAAACACAAATGAGACCATTTTTAAGCTTAAAATACAAGAAGTCTTTTCAATCGATGCTTTCGATTTCGATAAGGCTGATTATCTTGCGATAATATTAGAAAAGCAAAATGCTTGTAGTTTAGAGTATCTAGAAAAGCAAAACGAGAAAGAAATATTATGCGCTTTTGAACAATATAGATTCCATCGCTATTCAAACATAAAGTCTAATAGAAACATTTCACGAATGGAGACGTATAAAGTTTTTGAAAAGAGTAGCGCTAAAGAAATTATCGAACCAAAACATTCAACCCTAGAAAAATCAATAGTTAATGAAAAAGAATCGCAAATAAAAGCGACTTTAAGGCAAGAAGCAAACTATGAAAAAAGAAACAAATCTAAAAATGATAAAGAGTTAAAATCCGATTCCGAAACAAACGAGGACAATAAACAAAATAGTGGTGACTCTATTAATAAAATGATGAGCAATTTTAAACAAGCTTCGCAGCTTTTTTCCACAATGAATAATCTTAACAGCAATGAAGTTAAGCCTGATACGCAAGACAAATTTAATCCTAAACACGAGCACATAAACCCATTTATCGACTTTTTTCCAAACTCAGAATGGATTAAAACCCAATATCAAGGTCAGCGTGGCTATTGGCATTATCTTTCTGGTAAAATATATGATGGTCAAAAACTAAAATATAAAGCAATCGCAGTCCCTGGCGAATATGCAATTTCACCTCCAACTTGGCTAGAGGGTTTTAATAAATATTACGTTTCAGGCATATCCACTGCAAACGGTTATTGGATTATGTTTTTAGACCCAGAAACAGGAAAAACGGTAGATCTACCCGAATAGTATTAATCTTTAAGTCAATGCATTGATCTGAACATTATTTGTTAGCACTTCTGAATATGTATAGCAGTATTTTCGATCATATCCATCTGCATTTACTTTTATGGTAAATATATCAGGATATACTCCATCGACAACACCTGTCGTTACAAGCTTTCCCCTGCGCCCATAAATTGCCTTTAGATTTATGTCTTGTCCTTTGATATCTTGTATGTTTTTGCGTATAGCTTTTAGTTCATCTGTTTTCATTTTTAATACCCACTTATTTAATTATAATAGTAGTATTTCCAAAATAAAAACAAATATTCGTCAATTTTATGCACACTCTATGTTGACGACCCTGTGGATAACTCATTTATGGCTATGAATTCTTTTAAAAGTTATCCACATTATACACAGGTTTGTCAACAGGTCATATATATAAGGGTTTTTAGGGGCTATATTTATCCACACTTATCCACAAGCATGTTTGTTCGCCTATGCAGTTTCCTCCATAATCAATTTATCTGAAACAAGGGCAATAAATTCACCATTTGTTGGTTTATCATTCTTCGTATATATATTATATCCAAAAATTCCATTTATATTTTCAATCTTACCCCTTGTCCATGCAACTTCGATTGCATGACGAATTGCACGCTCAACTTTTGACGCTGATGTATCGTAAATCGCTGCGATTCCAGGATAAAGTCTTTTTGTAATGCTGTTTATTGTATCTGGCTGTTTTACTACAAGCTTAATAGCCTCACGCAAAAATTGATATCCTTTTATATGTGCAGGAATTCCTACCGTTAAGAATATTGTCGTGATTTTTTCATCTAGCGATTTTGATCTAACTGGAGAAATATTTTGACCGATCTTTATATTCCTCATATTAAATAGGTCTAAAACTCGTTTATATAATGTATCCATATTGAACGGTTTAATCATATAATATCTCGCACCAAGATCACACGCCTGACGTATGATGTTTTCGTTTCCAAGAGCTGAAAGAGCAATCACTTGTGGCTTTGGATCTAAATCCATTGCACTTATTTTTTCCAGCAGCGAGAATCCATCGGCTTGTGGCATAATAACATCCATTAAAACAACATCTGGACGATAAGATTTCACCATTTCTTCACCAATAATTCCGTTTTCTGCTACACCTACAATCTGTATATTTTCCTTCTTTTCAAAATATTCCTTGATATTGCTAGATAGCATTGGATTGTCATCGACAATCAGTAATTTAAGCTGTTCTTTCACACTCTTGCACCTCTCTCGTCTATAATATGGTATATCGTATGCGGATTTTTGTCGAATTTTACACAATCCGCAAAACTTGTTGTTTTTTCTATATATTGTTACCAAACTAAAAAAATTATACCATATATAGTGTTTATCATCAATAGCGAATAATGGGAGATTTTGGCATGTGACGTAATTCTTTTGTAAATTAATCAACATTTTTGGAGTTTAATTATTATTTATACTGAATATAAATCGTCATAGATAAAATATAAATATCGTGCCTTTACATTTTTATCTGTGATTTTTCTAACTGCCCTATCATAATAATCGACTTGTTTTGTGTATTTTTCTATTTTTTCACGTGTAACCTTGCGATCAGTTTTATAATCTATGATTACATATTCACCATCCTCTAAAAATAGACAATCAACCGTTCCTTGAATGAGTACTGTCTCACCTTTCTTCTTTCCAATTTCTGCTGAGTCAACTTTATACGTAAAATTCAACTCTCTATGAACACGTTTTGATTTTCTTATCCTGTCAAATATATTCGAATTTAATATTTTATATAGAAAATCTGTATTCAAGCATTGCAGTTCTTGATAGGTGATAATATTTTTTTCAACAAATTGTTTTGCTTGTGACACAATGTCCTGTTTGCTGTATTTATTATAGTCTACATGCTGCATAAACACATGATGTGCTGTTCCAATGGCCGCACCACTAAGCTTATCATTTTGAACCAAGTTGCGTTTCAATATTTTTTCATCAAAATTCCAAGCTGACTCCGACTCGTCTTTTTTATTCAATGATGAAACACTCTTCTTTGATGGCGTATTAAGCGTATCGTTATATGTATACTCGTATCCAATCTCAACCTGATTTTGGTTAATATTATTAAACTGCTCAAACTTTATCGCCCTAAAATCTTCATCACTACTCTTTAGTGATATCTTTGGTTTTATCAAAAACGGAATATCTTCATATTCATTTAAGTTTGGCGGCATAAACCTTGATATCTCAAACCCATCGAAAAAGCCTTTTTTGTTTATAAGGCACGGTGCAATAAAATCCAAGAAGCTTTTAGAAAAGCTCATTCTTTTTGCTTTTGAAAACAGCCATTTTGGAATTGCTGAATTAAGCGCATTTTTTGCACCTACCATATATAGCATGTTTTCTGCACGAGTCATCGCAACATATAATAATCTTATGGATTCTGTTATTTCCTCATAGTGCTTTGATTTATTTATCGCAGTAAAGATAATCCCATCTTTTATAAAGCTAGCTTGTGGGTCTATCAGTTTTAATCCAACCCCCAAATTTCGGTCAATATTCATATTGGAGCGATTTGCTAAAATTAAGCCTTTATCAAGCCCACCCAAAAATACAACAGGAAACTCTAGACCTTTGGATTTATGAATGGTCATAATCTTGACTGCATTCGATGATTTCTGGCTACTTTTAACCTTTAACTTCTGTCCCGAATTTTCTAGCTCGATAATAAACTCAACCATCCTCGCAAGTCCCGCGGTTTTCGGCGTTTGTGAATTAAGCTCAGCCGCATATGCCTTTAACATCTCGAGTTTTGAGTTTTGGCTGACGGCTAATATCTCTTCAAAACAAGCTAGTTTTATGCAATAATCCAGTAGCTCCTTTTTAGGCAGAATTTTCGCTTTAGTCCTTATATCTTCTAGTGTTTCTAAAAACCCAACAAGCTTTTCCTTTAGCTTATCATCATTTTCGCTTATATATAGATTCAAACTCTGATAAAAGCTTATCTTAGTATTGCCAGCCTTTATTTTTACAAAATCATTTGATGTGAACCCAAAATGCTCAAACTTCATAACGCTTAAAAGAGCAATATCATCTATCGGATTGTTAGCGATTTTTAGCAAGTTGATAAAAACCTTAATCTCTGCTATTTCCTTTGCAGCTTCAATATCACATTCAACTGGTATACCCAATGATTCAAACACTTTCTTATATGCAAGTCCTGTGTTTTTTAGTTCTCGTAGCAAGACCACTATATCGGAATAATCTATCTGCTTTTCTGATTCATGTTCTCTGCTATATATCGTCTGACCCAATATCTGCTTTATTTGTGATGCTACAATATTCGCTTCCGCTTCTTTTGATGTTAAGTTTTTTGCATCCTCTTCGCACTCATAAAAATTCTCATTTGTATCAACCACCAAAAGCGATACATTTCCACCCTTTAAAATCGATCTATGTTTAAGACTTTCCTCACTTTTATAATCGATTCCGCCAAAGTCTTTTGTTAAAACGTTGCTCATAATCTTATTAATAGCATCAACAACACCTTTTGAGCTTCTAAAGTTTTCATTCATCCTTATAAGCTCATCATCATGGTTTACTTTGCTCTCAAAAAACTCATCATATTCCTCTTGTTTTTCCAAAAATATCTGTGGCTCTGCATGACGAAAACCGTATATGCTCTGTTTTACGTCCCCTACCATAAACTGATTTTTTCCACCCGAAACCTTAGCGATAATCGCATCTTGAATCGGATTTGTATCCTGATATTCATCGATAAAAATGTATTTATAATTTATACCTGATGCTCCCTGCTTTAATACTTTATATGCAAAATGCTCTAAATCACTAAAATCTAGAAAATTCGCATGAGCCTTTTTATCTTGAAATAATTCTATAAGTTCAAAAACTAAATCAAACAGGATTGTAACATCCTTTTTGACTATGTCTTTTTCTGTTTTAAAATTTTCTTCAAAGGACACAAGATGAGATACTTCTTTTGTCGATTTAACCATATCCCTTGCAAAGTTTTTAGCTTCCACAAAAACCTTTTTAATATCCTCATCCATCTTATCGATGCGGAATTGATTTTTCATATATGGCAATCTAGCATACTGCTCATATGGTTTATCATTAAAAGTTTGGATATGGTTTTTTGTTTCTTCTATATATATATCCAATAAAACTGCTGTTTTTTCAAAATCGCATTTTAGAGATAACTTTATTAAATCCTGCAAAGTTTCAAGCGATGCTTCTAGCTTTTTACCAATATCCTCTCGCAAAATTTCTTTGATTTTTTCTCTATATTCACTACTATCATATTGAGCTAAAATCTCTTCACGATATTTTTGTGGTTCTGGCAAAACCTTTAGTTCATAATAGATTTTTAGCACCATCTCTTTTAGCGCCTCGCCAGTCCTTTTTCCGAACTGTTGATATAGATATAAAACATCAGCATCTTTATCATTGAGCTTTTGTTCCAATATATCCGACAAACATTTACCCAAAAGCTTTTTCGCTTCAACATCAGCACCTATCGTAAAAGATGGAGAAAGTCCCAATGCAAAATAGTTTTCTCTTATCAACTTATTACAAAAACTGTGAATTGTTGATATGTCCGCCTTGACTACGCTTTCTGAGATAATCCCAAGCTCTTGGGATTGATTTTCAATGGATTCATTATAAAGCCTGTTATAAATCCTACTTTTCATTTCAGCCGCCGCGGCTTCTGTAAAAGTAAGCACCAAAATCTCTGATATATCCACTTCTTCACTCGTCAATATCTGGCATATTCTCTCGGTCAAAACTCTGGTTTTTCCGCTTCCTGCTGCCGCTGAAACCAAAACATTTCCGCGTGTCTTTATCGCTCTTGCTTGTCTATCCGTAAAATTAAGCATTTAAAAAGTCCTCTTTATTCTTATCCAAAAACACCCGATATTCATCCACATCGCCATCGAATAGGCATATACTATCGTAATCGCAATACTCACATGGACTAACAAGCTTATTCAAAAACGGCTTTGGTGTGATGTTGCCTTTAATAATCTCATCCATCGCATCTTTAAGCAATTTCTCGCTTCTTTTAAACATCGCTTCAAATTCTTCTTTTGTTAAAATACTTTTAGTTCGCTTGTTCATAGTTCCATCTTTTTTAACTCCACCCTTTGTAGCTAAAAATCCAGATCCATCCATAACAGACAGGCTTGAATTTACATCGACGCTATCTGGTATAAATCCATCCATCTTCTTCACCTTTAGAATATTCTCTTTTGAGTTGTTTTCTAGTGCTGGAAGACTCAAGTCAAAGTAATATGCCCCACCAATAATCGGCGTTTGTCCGATATCGGAAAAATATTTCATAAGCACATTTAGATAGACTATAAGCTGAATGTTTGTTCCATAATATACTTCTTTAAAATCCACCGTTTTTCCATTCGATTTATAGTCGATAATACGGACGATCTTTGAATGTGCAAAATCCACCACATCGATTCTATCTATATTACAAACTATATCTACTATGTTTCCATCATCCAATTCAAACTTTAGAAATTCTTTATCTCGCAAGCTAAACTCACTCGCATGCACATCCACATCGGTATCATAAAGCTGATCTCTAACCAGTTTTGTTGCAAATAGAAACTCAACTTTAAGCCGTTCTAGCATAAAATTATATTTATCGGTTTTAGTAAAAATACCGTCATTATGCGACTTAGCTATGATATCAATAACATCTGTGCATATCTTTCCGATCTGCTCATCTTCAATTTGTGCCCAACGTATATTTTGTTTTTTCAAAGTCTTTGTAAAGAGATTTAAACAATCGTGCAAGAAGCTTCCCATATCCATACTGGTTTCACTATATTCTATATTCTGATCTGGTCTTATTCCATAATCTAAAAAGTATTTAAACGGACAGCGATAATAGCTTTCCACTCTCGAAATACTGGTAGATAGCTTACCATCTCGCTCATACAATTTATAAGCATTTGATATATATTCTTGTTTTGTGTTATTAGTAATTCTATTTTTTAGACCATTTATCCTGTTCGAATAATCAGCATCATTTTCAAAATATCCAAATACATTACTCCATATATCGCTGATATCATTTCCATCCAGTTTTTTACCCAATGATTCGCACATATTTTTAAATACAGTATCTTTTGACAGATTAAGATGAACGGTTTTTCTGCTGTCAATATTGTTGATTTTTAATCTTGGGAATATTTTTTTGATGCGACCAATAAGTACAGAAGGTTTTTCATCCGAGTTAGAACTATAATAACTCAATATCAGTTTTTCGGATGGTCTGCTGAATACGGTATAAATCTTCATACGTTCTTCAAAAAAACGATCACGATATCCGACATTTATACCTGCATTTTGCAGCTTTATCTTTTCATGATCGGTCAGCACTTGAGATGCATCTGGCATTGATGGGATTTTTCCATCATTAAGACCTAAAATCAGCAATACTTTTACTTCTGGAAAAACTGTTCGAGCGAAATCTCCAACAAGCACTTCGTCCGTCGATGGTGGGATAACTGCAATTTCTGCTGCTTCCAATCCTGCTTTTATGGCTGAAACAAACGATGAAAATGTGGATTCGCTGTCCTTAAATGATAGACTCGATTGCTCTATTATCCCTATTATAGTTTCAAAAACCTGTGAATATATTAGTGCGTTTTCATTATCACCACTGTTTTCCAATGAATAAACAAACTGCTCTATATTTTCTTCAACCGACATGGAGATGAAATAATCCAATATTATCTGTCCAAACTTTTCTACGTTCTTCTCATTTTTTATTGCATCCATTAGCTGAAAAATTGGAGTTATAACGCTATCTCTAAACTCATCCAGTTCATTGTTGAATGCATATTTTAACAGGTAACCTTTGATATTAAATTTTCTTATATGATTTTCAAAAGCGTACAATAGCTGATTATCCAAATCTATAAACCCAGATTTTAGATGGACAAGCAGTTCTGATACATCTTTATATTGGACAAAATCCAAAAGCGATACGACGAATTCTGCAAATGATGTTTGTACCATCTTTGCTTTTGAGTCCAGAAAATGTGGGATTTTATTTTCTTTTAGCTCTGATTTTATTATCGTTTCATATTCACTCATATCACTTATGCAAACTGCGATATCGTTATATCGATAGCCTTCACCAATAAGGTCTATTATCTTAGAGCATAGTCCCTTTACTTCATGTGTCTTATTTTGATAGCAGTAAAAATCTATGTTTTCAATTTTCTCTTTATATTCAATAAATGGATATGCGAAGATATTACGCTCCATATGGCGAATCTCTTTTGCTTTTTTATTATTATATGAGCTTACATTAACTATTTTTCGCTCGATATCGGAATCCTTTAGAGCATTTTCAATAAGATTATAAAGCTTTGCTTGTGGCTCAAACACCATTGAATCACGATCGTCCTTACCGTTCATAGTAAAAGTGATGCTAACATCTTTTGCTTTTTTAATAATCGATAATAAAAGCCTTAAAAGTTGGCTTGTCAGTAAATCAAACCCATCAACAAATACATATGCTCCATCCAGAGTTTGTGAATATTTTGATTTTTCTATTGCGATGTTTATCAAATCTTCGCTATCAAGCTTGTTTTCGCTGATATGATTGTTGTATGCATCGAACAATAATGATAAATCTTTTATTTTCTGTTTTGTCACTTGCTCAACCTCAATGTTCTCGATATTTTTTAAAATATCTATATCAACATCTTGCCGCTTAAACTCGGAAAAAACTTCTGCAATCTTTATCTCAAAACCAGGTTTGCTTGCCGACTTTGAAAACACATCCAGCCTATCTCTATTTTTGTCGATAACACTTCTGGATATCATTGACTTTCCTATAAAATCTAAAGAGGTAAGCGTTCTTCCACCAAGCTCAGCCATAAGCACATGAATTAATCTATCAAAGCTTAAAACTTGCATGTTAAAAAGACCATCGAGCTTTAACGACTCAATAACTTTTCTTTCCATTCTGAAAGTGGATTGTTCAGGGACAATCAATAAAATCTTTTGCTCTTTATTATCATCGAGTAGCTTTTTTATTTTTTCAAAAACATAATCGGTTTTTCCGCTTCCGCTTCTTCCAAAGATATATTCCATAAAATTAGTCCTTATAAGTTTTAAGCATATTACCGCTTTTAATTTTATCACTAATCCAGCGATTTTAAAAGCTATCCAATTTTTAAGCAAATAATTTTTTTGCAAACAACAAACACTATTATCAAAGAAATTTAAAGGAGGTAAAAATAATGGATAAATCGGGTAGCCAAACTATTAGTTGTTCTGTTAATACTTGTCAACATTATGAAGATGGTAATAAGTGTTGTTTATCGCAAGTTGAAATTTGTTCTGATGGATTTTTAACGAATGCAAAAACTGCAAAGCAAAGCATGTGTTCTAGCTTTGAAGGTGTAAAATAGTATAAAAGAATGTTCTTTTATTGATTGGTTAAGTGAAAGGAATATAATATGCAATTAAATTGTAGCGCATGTGACTGTATTCATAATCGTAATGAGAGTTGTTTTGCGCATGTTATTCAGGTTAATAAAACTGGTAAAGCTGATGTAGGAAAAAACGTTTTTTGTAATACTTATTCTAAAGATGCTAAAGCTCAAGCGACAGCTGTTGAGCATATGGGATATCCAACTATCGGAGATGGAATCTATACCGAAGAATATGCCGCAGATTTTGTCGCTGAAAACTCATGCATTGCTTGCAATGCTTCTAAGTGTAAGTTTAATAAAAACTACGAGTGCAATGCTGAATGTGTAAACATCCATGCCCCTGTTGGTTTAAAATGCGAATGTGAAACTTTTTGTCTTAAATAACTTAAATTATAAGCTTTAAAAATAAAAAATTAAGAGCCTGTATCTTATATATTTTACGAGATGCAGGCTCTGATTTTATTCAGTTTAATATTCAAATCAAAATATATAAATAGTTTGATTAATTATTAATATAATTTTTTTATAAGCTTAAACATCAATTCTTACCATTTGTGCCACACCATTTGAAACTAGCACTTCATAAATTTCAGTAAACTCTTCACCACTGCTATATTTTACAGTGATAGTGTAATAAAATATCGATTCCCCATTTGAAGTTTCAAACCCCGTTTGATTGGTATCATACTCAAGTACTGCTCCATAAATTTCAAGCCTTGCAGCTAAAAATTCTTTGGTTATTTGTTCACCACCAATAGCATCGATTAATTGAGGGTGCATAATTTTAAGGCATCCATCAAAATCGCCGTTATTGTAATATACATAATAATCTTGCATTGCTTGCGTTGAAATTGCACTATTTTCCTTAGTTTTTCCACATCCAGAAAAAATTAATGTCATAAGTAAAACAAGTACAATTAAAACCACTATTTTCTTTTTCATAATAATACCCCACTTTCTTCCTCTTATACCCAATATACTTTTCTCAATATATATAATTATACTCCATAAATATCCATAAGTACATAGTATAACCACCCTGTTAGATAAAAACATTACATTTGACATATTCTAATTTAATTTTTTTATTGCTATAATCATAATTAATATTTGTTTATTAAAAAATTCAGCATGTAGTTATTGAATTATACTCCCCTATAATTGTGCTGATTTTTAATCATAAAAGAGCAAGCTAGACTAATGCCTCTAAGCTTGCTTTTTTAGGTTTTATTGAGCGTTTAATATTTTCATTTGTTTTATCATTACTGAACTAATGTGCCCTCATTTGTATGTTTAATCAAAAATATATCTTCAGTCTTTCCACTTTCACAGTTTATATATACGATATAATCTTGGTTTTCAATTTTCCCAACAAACTCCCAACAAAGAAGTTCATCTTTTGTTTCTGTTGGGATTAATGCTTGTTCAATTGATTCGATTTTTAGCCTTGATGTTACCTTTGTTGCCGCTTGTTCTTTTGTTAGTTCTGTCTGCTTTAGCTTTCTTTCCTTATGAGACATTACATAGTTTAAGCTATCCATACCAACAACCTTATTTTGTTCAATATCAATCCAGATTTTTATCAAGTCAGGATAGAGCACAACCTCGTTTTGAACAGGCACCATATTTATAATTGCATTGCCGCCATAGAACTGTGCATAAGTAGCATGGGTGTTTTCTATTCCCTTATCCGTCAAATAATCAGTTGCTATTTTTGCAAGCTGTTCGTATTTTTCATCCGTTGGAACGGCATTTCCCCTTCCATTGGTCTGCCTCATAAACCACAAAACATGTCCACCCTGTTTTGTTATATTTATATAAAACTCATTTCCATCCTTCATCTTTCCATCAAAATCAAAGCTTTCGATTTTTCCACCATCAGCTTGACCAGCAGATATTTCTAAAACATTCTCTTCGCCTAAAAACTCCACCGCTTTTTGCTTTGCCTGCTCTGCTGTAACATCTTGACCTTCAAGTGCCTCAGGCGTTTTTCCCTCAATTGATTCAGAATATGGTCCATCGTATATAAGCCTCGGATATTTCTCGTTTGAAAAATCCAGATTTCCCGAAGTGCTCGTGCTTGCTGTTGAGATAAAATCTGACGAATTTGTATCGATGCTAGGCAAATATCCAGTCTTCCATGCTGTGTCCAAAACCGCGGAGATTTCGGTGCATGATTGACGAATCTGTTTTATTTGCTTTAGATCATCAGCCACAATCTCTTGTCCATCGCTAACCTTTTTTGATAGATATCTGCAATAATCGCCTGTTCTGTTTATAAACTGAATAAATGGTGAAGCACTATTATATGAAATAGGCAACTGTGCAATCGAGCTTTCAGTATCGCCTGTCTGCCTCCATACATCCATAAGAATCATCGTGCTCTGATATGTATCATTTGAAGCCTCCAGCTTTGCAAGCTCCGTTTCCAATCCTCGCATATCCAGCATCAACTCTTGGAATGATTGTTGATAAAGCCCTGATAGTTTTAGTTCCATCTCTTCTTTTTCCGTGTGAAGCACAACACTGTATACGACCAAACCTATTATGATAATCCCAAACATTACGGGCAATAAGTATTTTCTAAACGTTACACCAAATCTATATTTAGTTATCATTGTTAATTTCCTTTCATTTGCATCCAAACTTTTTTATCGCAAAGCGAAATATTTTATTCACAAAAACGATGTGAGCCAATAACCGTAATTACTTTTCTTGATCTGATAAACTCGTTTTTCGTTTTATCTGGATTATAGTAAAAAAGTGCACCTCCTCCAGGATCCCATCCATTCATCGCATCCCTTGCAGCTTTTAGCGCTTCAGCATCTGGCGTATAGTTTATCTGTCCATCTGCTACGATTGAGAATGCATTTTTTTGATATACAACTGTCGAAACACTGTTTGGAAAAAGTGATGATTCCACTCTGTTTAACACGCATGATGCAACAGCAACCTTGCCTTTATAAGGCTCACCTCTTGCCTCTCCATAAACTACTTTTGCAAGCAAATACACATCACCTTTATCGTTACGTCCGCCATCATCAGTTCCTTTTAGCTGGATTCCCATCTTGTTGGCGGTTTCTGTTCCAACAACTCCATCGACTTTTATACCCTGAGCTTTTTGAAAAGCCTTTACTGCTGTTTGAGTTGATGAACCAAATACCCCGTCTATACTACCATCATAATATCCCCAGTCTTTTAGGCGTTTTTGTATCTCCTTTACCTCATCACCACTGCTTCCTTTTTTTACAGCTGCTTGCGCCACCACGCATGATATGTTAAATGCTGTTAAAATAATAAGCAGAGTAAGTATTATTAACCTAATCGACAATATCTTTTTGCTCTTCATCATAATATTCTCCCTCGTTCTTCTCGGTCATTTCCAAGTATTTTTCCACAAAAAAAGATTTATATTCAACTTCACCATCTGGTACTTCATCGCTTTCAAAAGCTATGACGCATAGTGGTGGAAACATTACACACCACCAGTTTTGACCTTTTGCCTCGCCAAGCTCGATTTTTAACGCATCATATTTTCCTGATTTAAAATATTGTTTTCCATAATACTTATCAGGGAAAAATAACGATCCCTGTTTAAGTTTAATTTCATAATCGACGCCATATGAAGCTATTATCTTTTCTGCTTCTTCTTCTATTATTTTCAAGTTGGAGGTAATATATTCTTTTGCAGCTCGTTTTGTTTTTGTATTTTCTAGCTGACCTCTTGTCAGTGCTATTACCTTGTCTCTAATCTCATACTTCATCTTCTGATCCATTTCACTGTTACTGTTTGCAACAATCCTCAATCTATAATAATCCGTATTGACATGACTAGGGCTGGACATAACAACACCACACATCAAAATCAGAATCATAATCGCTATAATTTTATTCTCTACTGTTTTTTTCATAAGTATTTCCTTAAAAAGGTTAATGGGTTATATGAAATGGAGGAAAGCTTATATTTTCAAATAACCCATAATTTAGATGTTGATAATAAAAATTATTAACAAATTGAAATGTTTTAAACATATTCACATTATTTTCATTTTATTTTCGTCCATAATAGTCTATACTTATTAAGACAAACAAGAAGGAAAATAAATGAAATATACATCAATAAATTATGTACATGAAGTTTTGAATAGTAATAGTTTTTCTCCACTAAAAAAATTCGGTCAAAACTTTTTAATAGACGAAAATATAGTAAAAAATATATGTGAAGCATCTGGAATTGCTGGACAAAATGTTGTTGAGATCGGACCTGGTCTTGGTGCACTTACAAGCCACATGATCGAAGTGGCTAAAAAAGTTGTTGCAGTTGAAATTGATAATGGTTTTTATGGTCATCTTACTTCTGAGTTTTCTGATAAAGAAAACTTGAGTATTATAAACAACGATGTGTTGCAGGTTGATGTTGAAAAGCTGTGCACTGAGCATTTTGGAGATGAAGAAATTATCTTAGCAGCAAATTTGCCATACTATATTACAACAGCATGCATAATGAAATTCTTAACAGCTAATATTAATATAAAACGTATTGTAGTTATGGTTCAAAAAGAAGTTGCAAATAGACTTTGTGCCGAAGCTGGATCTAAAAATTATGGATCTCTTTCCGCTATAATAAGTCATTTTGGAAAAGCAAAACTAGAGCTAATCGTTACTGGTAATTGTTTTTATCCAAAACCTGATGTTGATTCAGCAGTTGTCAGCATTGAAGTTATAAATAAGCCATCCTCTGATACTGCAAAATATATTGATTTTGTAAGATCTTGTTTTAAAATGAAGCGCAAAACTCTCTTTAATAATTTAAAACAAGCTGGGTATGATAAAGACAAAATATTGTCAGCACTTAATGATTTAAACATTGATGATAGGATTAGAGCAGAAAAATTAAGTGAAAAAAACTTCACAGATTTGATAAAAGTCTTGACATAGTGCTCAATTTCTAATAGAGTAAGATTGAGGAAAATTTCAAACGCTTTAGTTTGATATAAAATTCACATTATTATATTATCATTAATTTTGCAACAAAATTGTATAACTAGCACTAGGGGTTTATTAAAGTTAAATATTAATGAAGAGACCTTTCTTCATTTAAATATAAAACAGATTACATTTATTCAAGGAGAAATAACTGTCAACAAACCAAAATTACAAATGAAGTGAGATCAAGAACGGTAGCCCTTACTTTTCAATGATCAAAGCAACAATCGAAACTGCTCGAAAATGAGAGTAATTTTAAACTGACATAGAATTTCGGTTATAATAAATTAAAGGACATACAAGGATAAACGGCAAACATAGATAATATAGAGGTGAAGTTGAATATTTACCTCACTTTTTTCAGCTCTATACAAATATGCATTTAATCCAAAGTCCAAGACTTTGGTTAAAAATTATTATAAATAATATGAAACAATAAGGAGAATTAAAATGGCAGAAAACAAATCGCTTCAACTCATCCTATCCAAATGTGATGAAAAAAGCCAAGAAAAAATTAAACTTATCAGCAATGCTGATATCTTAAACAAGATTGCAAACAGAATCGAGCTTTGTAATCCTAAAGATCTATTCATTCACACAGGTAGTGAAGAAGATTGCGAATATATCAAAAAGATGTGTTTAGAGGCAGGCGAAGAGTCACCTTTGAAAATGGAAGGTCATACTATTCACTTTGATAAGCCAGCTGAGCAAGGACGTATTGTTAGCCAAACATTTGCTATTGAAGACGAAGGAACATTCACATCTTCACTTGCAAAAGCTTTACCAAGAGCTGAAGCTGACACGCTTATCCCAACTAATATGAAAAATATTATGGATGGAAAAACAATGCTCGTTGGTTTCTACATCCGTGGACCAGTTGGCGCACCAACATCATATCCATCTTTAACAATTTCGGATACATGGTATCTTGGACATCAACAAGATAATCTTTATAGATGTTCACCAGAAGGCTTCGTAAAGCAAGTTGAACTAACTGGTATTTTCTATACAAATACACATGCTAAAGGCTCATTAGATACACCTAGTGCTTATGTTCTAACAGATAGAAAAAATCTTGACACTTGGGCTTGGAACGTATCTTACCTTGGTAACTGTGCTCTAATCAAAAAAGGTCACCACAGATTGTCTAATGATCAAGCTATTTATAATAACAGAGGCGAATACATGTCAGAGCACATGTTCATTACTGGTATTAAAATGAAAGATGGATCTACTGTATGGATCGATGGTGCTGCACCTTCTGGTTGTGGTAAAACAACAACAGCTATGGCTGGTGATACTTTCATCGGTGATGATCTAGCGCAAATTTGGATTGCAGAAGATGGATCAATCCGTTCTATCAACCCTGAAATCGGAATCTTTGGTATCGTTAAAGACGTTAACGTTGATGGTGATCCAATTCTTTATGAAAAATTGAGAAACCCTGGTTCAGAAATTATTTGGACAAACGTTTGTGTTAATGATGGCGTTCCTTATTGGGAAGGTTCTGATGAAGAAACACCAAAGAGTGGTACAAACTTCCAAGGCGAATGGACAGAAGGAATGAAAGATGCTAACGGAAACGTTGTTCCTATTTCTCATCCAAACTCAAGAGCTACAATTCGCTCTAACCAATTGAGCAACTTCAATGAAGAAGCAGCAGATGATCCAAATGGTGTTGACACAGGCGTATTCACATATAGCGGACGTGATCCTGAAACAATGCCTCCTGTTGTAGCTAGTTTGACTCCTGAAGAAGGTGTTACATTCGGTGCTGATATTGCATCTCAAACAACAGCAACAGAAGTTGGCGCTAAAGGCGATATCAAGAGATCTCCTTGGGCAAACGCTCCTTTCTTCTTGGGTGCATTGGGTGACTATATGGATGGTCAATTCAAATTCTTCACAAACCCAAAACTTAAAACAAAACCTGTTATGGCTTCTTTGAACTATTTCTTAACAGAAGCAGCTCGTGGTGGAGAGTCAAGCAAACTAATCGGTGAAAAACGTGATGTTACTGTATGGTTAACATGGCTTGCACGCTTGGCAAAAGGTGAAGTTACAGGAATCAAAACAGCTCTAGGAATTATCCCTACATTTGATGAAATCAAAGGAATCTTTGATGAATTTATGGCTGATAAGGGATATAACAAAAAGCTATATGATATGCAATTCTCACTATATGTAGACAAGCTTATCGAAAGAATTGATATGCAAGTTGAAGCTTACAAAAAAGAAGTTAATGTTCCAGAAATTTACTTTGAAACACAAGCTACTAAAAAGGCTCGCTTAGAAGAACTTAAAGCAGCTAAAGGGTCTATTGTTACACCTGACCAATTAGTTTAGGCTTTAAACAACATAGCAAACGTTAAACAAAAGCACAAGGAAATTATTCTTTGTGCTTTTTTTAAAAATTAGGGCACAAAAAATATAGATCATTTTAGGAGTTAATTATGGAAAATAGATTTTCAACAAGACTAGATAATGTATCTGGAAGTGCTATAAGAGAAATCTTTAAATATTTAGCGGATCCAGAAATGATTTCACTAGCTGGAGGAAACCCAGCGCCTGATGCTTTTCCAAAAGAGGACCTGGCTGCTATTGCTAATAAGCTTATCTTGGAAGATGGCGAAAAGCTTCTTCAATATGGAGTTACAAAAGGGCTTGTTCCATTAATGGATGAAATCCTAAAGCGTGAAGCTAAAAAAGGCGTTAAAGCATCGCTTGAAAATATCCTTATAACATCAGGATCATCACAGGGCATAGAGCTTATGGCTAAAGTATTTACCAATAAAGGTGATACAATTTTAGTGGAAGCTCCTACTTTCTTGGGTACAATCCAAACTTTTAAAGGATATGAAACAAACTTGGTTGCGGTTGAAACGGATAACGAAGGTGTTATACTTTCTGATTTGGAAGCTAAAATCATAGAGCACAAGCCTAAGTTTTTCTATGTTATCCCAACATTCCAAAACCCTACTGGTGTTACTTTAGCTGAAAACAGAAGAGCAAAGCTTGTTGAGATCTGCTGCAAATATAATGTCAAAGTTTTAGAAGACGACCCATATGGTGAGCTTAGATATAGCGGCGAGGATGTTTCTCCGCTTAAAAAGTTTGATACTGATGGCACTGTTATTCGTCTTATCTCTTTTTCAAAGTTAATATCACCAGGTCTTAGAATCGGTGCTGCGATTGGCGATGCTGAATCTATCGCAAAGTTTACTGTATTTAAGCAAGGAATGGACGTTCACACACCAAACCTTAACCAAGCAATGGTGTATGAGTTTATAAAGCAAGGAAAATTAGAACCACACATCAAAAAAGTAATCGGTTCATATGATGAAAAGCGTAAGCTTATGCTCAGACTTATAAAAGAGCACTTTCCAAGTGAAATTGAAGTTGCTCCGAGTGAAGGTGGATTATTTTTATGGTTAAGATTACCTAAGGGCGTGGATGCAATGCCTATATTTAAAAAAGGTATTGAGGATAAAGTTGCTTTTGTGCCAGGAACACATTTTTTTGCACAAGGTGGCAACACTAATACGATGAGATTAAACTATTCTATGAGCTCACTTGAAAACATTGAGATCGGAATAAAGAAACTAGCAAAAGTTTTAAAAGAAAATATATAATTAAAGCTTATATTATAGGCTCGAATTATGTTATAATAAAGCGTTAACGATTTTAAAATTCATATCTACAAGGAGGAAACAATAGTATGCAATATTCCAGAGAAGTGGAAGAAATGGTATGCGTAAAAAAAGGACCAAAACACGGACCTTCACCAATTCCTGAAGAGGGAAAATGGGTTCAATCAAAACAAATAACAGATATTTCTGGCTTAACACACGGGGTTGGCTGGTGTGCTCCACAACAAGGTGCATGTAAACTAACACTAAACGTTAAAGAGGGTATTATCGAAGAAGCTTTAATCGAGACTCTTGGTTGTAGTGGTATGACTCACTCAGCTGCTATGGCTAGTGAAATCATCACAGGTAAAACACTTTTAGAAGCACTAAACACAGACCTTGTTTGTGACGCAATAAACACTGCTATGAGAGAATTGTTCTTACAAATCGCTTATGGTAGAACACAAACTGCATTTTCTGAAGATGGACTACCAATTGGTGCTGGACTAGAAGACCTTGGAAAAGGACTTAGATCACAAGTCGGTACAATGCTTGGAACGAATGTTAAAGGTGTCAGATATCTTGAAATGGCAGAAGGCTATGTTTTAGAAATGGGTCTTGATGCTAATGACGAAGTTATTGGATATAAATTCGTACAAGTTGGTAGAATGCTTGAAGCAATCAGAGAAGGCGTAGATCCAAAAACTGCTTTTGATAAAAACGTTGGAACATATGGTAGATTCGCGGAAGCGGTTAAGACTATTGATCCAAGAAAAGAATAAGGAAAGAGGTGTTTAAATAATGGCTACATTTGAAGGTTATGATAGAAGAATTGCAAAAATAGAAGAATGCCTCAAAGAATATGGTTTTGCTTCATTAGAGGCGGCTGATGAACTATGTAAGTCAAAAGGCATCGACGTAACAAAAATCGTTTTAGATGTTCAACCAATCTCATTTGATAATGCTTGTTGGGCTTATACATTAGGTGCTGCTATTGCTATTAAAAAGGGTTGTACTGTGGCATCAGATGCTGCTGAAGCAATCGGTATTGGACTTCAAGCTTTTTGTATTCCAGGTTCAGTTGCTGATACAAGACTTGTTGGTCTTGGACACGGTAACCTAGCAGCTATGCTACTTAGAGAAGAAACTAAATGTTTCTGTTTCCTTGCTGGTCATGAATCTTTTGCTGCTGCTGAAGGTGCTATCGGTATTGCTAAGACAGCAAACAAAGTTAGAAAGCAAGAATTGAAAGTTATCTTGAATGGTCTTGGAAAAGACGCTGCACATATCATCTCAAGAATCAATGGATTCACACACGTTGAAACTGCATTTGACTATGCTACTCAAGAAGTTTCAACAGTTTGGGAAAAGAAATACAGCGAAGGCGACAGAGGTAAAGTTAGATGCTTTGGCGTAGACGATGTTGTTGAAGGTGTTGCAGTTATGAAAGCTGAAGGCGTAGACGTTTCTATCACAGGAAACTCAACTAACCCAACACGTTTCCAACACCCAGTTGCTGGAACATATAAGAAATGGGCAATCGAGAACGGTAAAAAATACTTCTCAGTTGCTTCTGGTGGTGGTACAGGTAGAACACTTCACCCAGATAATATGGCTGCTGGTCCTGCTTCATACGGAATGACAGATACTATGGGAAGAATGCACGGTGATGCACAATTCGCTGGTTCTTCATCTGTTCCTGCTCACGTTGATATGATGGGACTAATCGGAATGGGTAATAACCCAATGGTTGGTGCATCAGTTGCTGTGGCAGTTGCGATCGAGCAAGCTGAGTAAGCTTTAATCAAATAAGTAAAAAGTTATATTCACACACTCATAAGTTATATACTTGTGGGTGTGTTTTTTTATTAAAAAATTTTCGTACTTTCTATCTATTCACAATTTGTTCAATAAATTGTAATCAAACATATAGTTTTCATTAGTATTATGTATTTATTGGAAAATAAATGTATTTTCTATACCCCCTCATAATTATCGCAGTTTGCGATTAATTATTTTATATAAGTTAAAACACATGAGGTCTATCATTAATCCTCATGTGTTTTTGCTCTACTAATTATTAATCATACTATTTATTCTTTCACCACTAATCATCGCTTTTATTTCATCTGATAGTATAGGCTCAAATTCTAATAGATCCAAAATATCACGCTGTAGCTCGACTCCATCATAGACTTCGCAAAGAACTAAACCCTGCTTTTCCAATCTAAAAACGCATCGCTCTGTTACATATAAAACCTTTTGTCCTTTTGCTGCTGCATGTTTAGCCGAAAAACTTATCGCTTCAACTTTATTAGTAAATTTACGTTTTTTTCCTTCATTTTCAATTTTAACAGTGTTACCATCAACATCCATCTTTAGACCAATAGCTGAGAAAGTCAAACAGAATACTACTGCTTTGGTCGCATATGTAATGTTCGCAAAACCACCAATACCTGCAAAACTTCCATCCAATACATGTGCGTTTACATTACCCATCTTATCAACTTCGTATCCACCCATAAAGCAAATATCAAGTCCACCGCCATCATAAAAATCAAACTGGTTGTTTTGTTGAATGATCACATCCGCCCCAATTGTTGCGCCAAAAGATACACCTGGTGCTGGAAGTCCACCTATTCCACCCGATTCAACCGTCATCGTTATTTGACCTAGAACTCCTCTTTTTGATGCATGCCGCCCAACATTTTCTGGAATACCTATTCCAATATTGACAATATCGCCCTTTTTAAGTTCCATCGATGCCCTGTTGCCAATGATGTCATGAGCAACTTTAGGTTTAAATTTCCCTCTTTTTCCAGATAGCTTCATATGATTCATCCAATAATCCATGTGGGTCGGAGGAACATGTATATCACCAGAAAGGCTTGGATTATATGTTTCATTTAATAGTTGTTGCTGATTTGGACATACAACAACAGCATCAACTAAAATTCCAGGCACAATGACTTCTGCTGGTCTTCCAAAAGTATGGCTTACTCTTTCAACTTGAACTATAACTGTTCCTCCATTCGCTTTTGTCGCTTGTGCTAATGATAGTGCATCGCCCATTACACATTCCTTTTCAAAGGATATATTTCCATTAGGGTCTACCGTTGTTCCCTCAATAAACGCAACATCTACCTTAGGCGTTTTATAATATAGATATTCTTCTCCATCCACATTTACAACTTTCACCCATTCTTCGTTTGATTTATCATTAAGGCCTGGTCCATCCACTCTAGGATCTACAAACAATCCAAGACCTACTTTGCTCAAATAACCTTTTTTGCCGCCTGCTGCTTCTCTTATTACATGAGATAAAACTCCAAGTGGCATATTATATGCTTCTATTTTGCCCTCTTTTGCAAGTCTCATCGCCGCTGGCATGCTCCCATAATGTCCAAGAATCGTCTTTTTTACGGCTCCATCCTTTATATATCTATCCGCATATAAATCCTCGCTCCAACCACCCAAAGCCGCTGCACAAAAAAGCGTTAGATCTTTAGGATGAGAGGTTTTTTCAAAGCGTTCAGCTAGTGCCAAATGCAACTTTTCTGGATTGCTCAGTGATAAAAATGCATTGATACCAATTGTGTCACCGTCTTTGATAATGTTTGCTGCTTGCTCTAAGTTGATAATTTTAAACATAAACGATTACCCCATATTCTTAGTAGTTTTTTAGACATTAATGTAATTATATCAGATTATAAGTGTTTTTAATATTATCTTGTTTACTTTAAAAAATCTTTTGGGTATAA
>JMSV01000055.1_pt1 | contig 22843 bp, 21 predicted proteins | sample 179021 | NCBI WGS metagenome assembly JMSV01 (sample SAMN02769581, study PRJNA246767) | bioreactor metagenome | isolation source: Culture-2 Bioreactor Bmz derived from microbial biomass from the upper 2 cm... | place: Germany: Bremen | collected day 87 after inoculation | reverse complement strand
ATTGCTCGCATGTGACATTTTATCATAACTTTTCTTATTATTAAAAAGCTCAGAGAAGCTATTATAAATTGTGTTCTCATCTCAGTACCCACTAGCTTTAACGTTCCAGCTTCTATACCTTCTAGTCTTTCGGTGGTATCACGCATTACTAACACAGGTTTGCCTAAAGAAGGCGCTTCTTCCTGAATACCCCCACTATCTGTAAGAATCATATATGACTTATTTAAAAAATTATGAAAGTCCAAAACCTCAAGTGGTTTAATAAGCTTTATTCTAGAGTGATCACCTAAAACATCTTTTGCTGCTTTAACTACTACAGGGTTCAAATGGATTGGGTATATCGCCTTGACACCTGGATGTTCATCCAGCACTCTTTTTATTGCACTAAGCATATTTATTAATGGCTGTCCAAGATTTTCTCTTCTATGGGCTGTTATCATAATTAATCTATCCCCACCCACCCAATCAAATAACTCATGATGATAATCCTTATTAATTGTAGTTTTTAAAGAATCAATAGCGGTATTTCCTGTAACAAATATGCTTTTTGGGTCTTTACCTTCACGCAATAAATTTTTTTCGACATCTCAGTTGGGGCAAAATTATATTTTGCGATAATACTGGTAGCTTGTCTATTAAATTCTTCCAGGAAAGGCGATTCCAAATTATAAGTTCTAAGACCTGCCTCTACATGACCAACTGGAATATGACTATAGAATGCAGCAAGTGCTGTAGCAAAGGTTGTAGACGTATCGCCATGCACTAATACTATATCGGGTTCGACCCTAACAAAAACTTCATTAATTTCGGCTAATATATTTATTGTAACATCAAAAAGAGTCTGATTTTTCCTCATAATAGCTAAATCATAGTCTGGTGTTATGTCAAATGCTTTTAAAACTTGTTCCAACATTTCTTTATGTTGACCAGTAACAGTAACAGTAAGTTCAACCCTTTCTTTTTTTCAATTCTTTAATAAGTGGGCACATTTTTATTGCTTCAGGTCTCGTGCCAAAAACTATCATTATTTTTTTCATAAACTATTCCTTAAATTTATATTTGATTATTAAGACAGAACCAATTATCTATACAATAATCTTAAAGCATATTAGTTAATTGTCAAGACAATAATGCCGAAAAACATTACAAGTTTCAGTAAACGATAAAGTTTATCCATCATGAAATCAGCAATATTAAATACTGCAAATTGTACTACAGGAAATTTCGAGACCATACAGCTCTTTGATGCAGGTTTCCACATCTCCTGTTGTCATTCCTTTTACATACATAGATATGGTCTTATTTTCCAAGTCTTTGGTTTCAGTCTTTTAATAATTATTGGATCGCACTCTCCATCTCTATCTCGTGAAACTTTGATCTCTGTGTATGTTTGAATATAAAACTCCTCTCACATAGCAGACAAAAATAAAACCATCTAAAATAGTATCATCAATACGAACTAGATAGTTTTTCAAATAATCAATATAGTTTTTACTCAAATTTCCTTTTTCAAATTCTAAGAGTAAACCCTCGAATACGCAGAGTTGATGTGTGTTCCAGCCACATTATGACTTTCAACATGAAAACTTCAGGATGTAACAACGTTATCTGTGACGGTTCTCCCCAACGATTCACCTTTGTTCCCCATTTTAGGACATAATATCAAACATTCTTTTTCACCGAAAAACCAAGTTTCAAATGCTAATTAAAGATAATGTTGCTTTTCATTTTTATAGTATAGAATTGATATAGATCTCTTACTTATTCTCATTTTCATTCTCAAAATCAAACTAATCCCCAGCACTCAAAAAAGCATTAATGCCCGTTTTACTCCTCCATGCTGTTTCAAACAACAAAGTGTATCTTTCTTAATTACACAAGCGGACAAAGCATGAATAATATCTGTAGAATTAACGATAATTCGTAACAAAAATGAATGAACTTCAACCACTTTTATGCAGTAGAAAATCCATTACAGTCTCACTTAATACTTGCTATCCCCATACTTATAAGCTGTTTTTCAATCTCCTTCTTAGCCGTAGAGGTTATAATCACTAACATTTTTTTAGATTTACTTAGCTCAACTAATTGATTGGCACTAATTATCTTAACACCATTAATACATTGTTCCCATTTATCAGGATTATTATCAACAAAGTAGTCAGGATAGATATTTATAGATTTAAGATATTTTGATAAAAAAGCACCGTTATAACCAGCACCAAAAAATATGATTAGTTCTTTTTGCCCTATATCTTTTAATCGTTTTTCCAAACTAAAAACATCAACATCACAATGAATACTAATTGCTTTTTTATGAATCCTCTTCAAATTGGACGAAATATCAATGCCTTGCGGACAACATTTCCTACATTTATTACATTCAATGCAATTATCCGCTCGTCGCAACTTAGAAACAAAACCAAAATACTCAGTCGCAAAATCATTGCTAGTTTTTTCAAAAACTTTATAATCATTGTATTTTAAAAATATCAAAGGTATATCAATATTCTGAGGGCAATTATCAATACAATATCCACAGTAGGTACATTTTACGATATTATAAGACTGTAAATCCTTAACAACTAAATCAATAGCTCGATATTCCTTTTCGCAAAGAAGCGTAAACGGATTAAACACACTTATATTATCCAGTATCATTGATTCATTTTGCATTCCAGATAAGCATATTGCAACATTTGAAAGAGAAGAACAAAATCTAATAGCCCAAGAAGCGATGGAATCATTAGTTCGTATTTGTTTTAGCATTTTCTCAGAATTAGATGGTAGTTTTGCAAGCCTTCCCCCACCTACTGGTTCCATAACAAAACAAGGTATATTTCGATTTTTTAAAATATTGTAACTTTTCTTTGTATCTTGTATCTCCCAGTCAAAATAATTAATTTGCAATTGAGCAAAATCCCATTTATAGGCATTCAAAACAGATTCAAGAACTATACTTTTGTCATGGATTGAAAATCCGACTTTTCTTATTTTACCCTCTCTTTTTTTATCTTCTAAAAAATCAACAATCCCTAAATTGTACACTTTGTGCCATCGATCATTATTAATATTATGCATTAAGTAAAAATCTATGTAGTCTGTTCCTAGTCTATCCAACTGAGCATCAAAGAAGAATTGAAAATCATCCTTAGAATTTACCAGATATATTGGCATTTTATCTGCTATATAAAATGAATTTCTTGGATATCTTTTTACTAATGCTTCACGAATGAATTCTTCAGATTTACCTCTTTGGTAGGGATATGCTGTATCAAAATAAACTATTCCGTTTTGCATTGCTTTGTCAATCAGATTAAAACAACTCTCATCAACCAAGTCACCTTTCATGGGCAACCTCATTATACCAAATCCAAGAGGCGGAATTTCCATATCTAATTGAGAATTGTATCTCATTTTCATAGTCTATCCCTTCTTATCATAGTATTTGAATTTTGAACGCATTATACTAACAGCTTCTGCATCATCTTCAGCATTGGTAAACACCTCATAGATAACAGGTTTTTCATAAAAATCCAAATTAGCAGAACAAAAATCATCAATACTATCAAGAAAATCTTTTTTCAATGACGCCTCTATATATTTAAAACCCATGGATTCTGCCCAAGGTTTCACTGTTTTATAATGACCTTTAGCAGTTGCAACATCTTTAGCAACATCACCGATTTGCTTAGTCATGGTTTTATTTAGCATCATTTCAACACCACAATTGTTATTTACAACCAATATTCTAACATTTTTTTCAATATGCTTAATCCCTAAAGCATTCATATCATAAAAGAAAGCAAGGTCACCAGTAACAAGAAAATATAGCTTTTTCCTATCATTCATAGAATTTCCTATAAGAGAAGAAACCCCTCCATCAATCCCAAATCCTCCCACATTTGCCGATACTTTGACCGATTCATCTAGTTCAAAGAAATTCATGCTTCTAAGACTGTTCATTATTCCTAAACTTAAAAAACTTTTGTTCGGGAGAAGCTTAGATATATGAAACGAAACAAAAACGTTAGAAAATGGCATATTCGAAACATCAGAGATAGTATATTTAGAAATCTCCTGTTTAATATCGCTATAATAAGGTCTTGGTGTTGTCTTTTCAACATCGCCGAAATAACTAAAAAAATCATGCTCATCCATTTCAAAATGTGAGACACATGTTTTTCCATAACGACAATGAAAACCGCCATTTTCCGAAATGCGAAAAAATTTATCAGCATCATATATTATATCTCTTGCAGAGTATGCTCCTGTCACTCCCCCCATATCTATCACTATTTCCGGTTTTTGCTCAATCTTTGCTATTTCCCCAGCAACAGCTGAAAGGATTTTATTTCGCCCATTATAACAAGATGTATGATCACAAAATACAGGAGCATCATATTTGGCAGCAAAACTACTAATTAAACTAGTCAATTCAGAAGAGAAGGGGCGATGTGATCCTATAAATATCGCAACTCTTTTTTCAGAAAATTCATCATTTAGAATACTTACAATATTTGAATCAATGTCTTTATTAGTATACCACTGTTGCAATGGAACCTCAGGTAATGAATCCGAAGTAAAACTCCAAGAACTAATCGGAATGTCGATATGAACAGGCATTGATTTTTTTTTGCCATAAGTATTGCTTTGGATGCCTGAATAATACATTGCTCTTCATCTTGCTTGCTTTGTACGGACGGCAAAATAACCGATACTGCCTTCACATCCTCTTGTGATATGGTTCTATTTAATGTTTGATCCATCAAGTTACCCCAGTCAGTCGGACGTCTTTGTGAAGTTAAAGCAATAACAGGTATTTCTCTATAAAACGCTTCAGTAAGCGCAGGTAAATAATTTCTACTCGCTGTTGCTCCAGTACAACTTATTACTACTGGCTCGCCCGATTCATACGAGAGTCCTGTTGCAAAATATGCTGCTGATCTTTCATCAACAACAGAATATACTTCAAACCCATCACCCATTGCTGTACCAGCCACGATAGGCATATTACAAGAGCCAGGTGAAATTACAAATTTATTTACATTATGTGCCTTCAATAATGCTAGTATTATTCCAGCACATTTATCATTTGAATACATATTTCCTCTCCTCATATAATTACTTGAATTCGCAACATTAAAAATTATTACTCTTCAAATGTTTCATTTAGATTTGTTAATATAAATTGTTTCGAAGACTCTATATGTCTCTTGATTTTTTTATTAACCACAACCCAATCTATTTGTTTTTCAAAATCTGCAGCACTTGAGTGTTCTACAAATCTACTTTCCAGGTTTGTTAAACGCAGCAAACTATCCATCCTACTTCCTCCAAAACTTTTATAGCTAGTATAAAAATCTTTATTAAAAATTATTGAAAATGCCAATCCATGAAAAGATGCAACGTATAATTTATTAGCATAGATAATTAAAGAAAGAAATTCCCATGGGGAAATATCTGAACGTATGATATTTTTATCTTTGTCATACAACAAAGAATTGTTGAATCCTGTCAAAACATAAACATTTAACTCTGTCTTTTTTGATATTGCTTTTGCTATATCAAAAACTTGATCTCCAAATTGTTGATTATAAATAAAAACATATGGCGAATCAAACAAACGTTCAGCAGCCACACTCAACCACTTTTCTTTTGCAATCAACATGGTAGGATCACAAGTTTGGAGTACAGGAATATCAACTAAAGGCTGAATATACTCTTGTAACACATCTTCCCTTACAGATATCGCATTGAAATTACTTAATGTGCTACGGAATAAATCAGGAGTATATTCACCATCAAACACATCCATATTCGCACTTGCTGAGTAAGCAATTTTTATTTTTGCATTAATTTGATCATCCCCTAAATATATTGAATCAATCTCTCCAATATTGTTTGGGTGGTTCCAAACTGTATCCGAACCATAAACTACTGCATCAAAAACTTCATTCGTACTTTTAACTTTGCACATAACATTTTCGCTAATATAATTATTAAAAATAGCATTGTCATTCATTAGTGCTTGCTTAGCTATAACGGGATCTAGATAATCTACTGAATAAGCATCATATCCCGAGTCCATTAAAAATTCCCTAAGTGCATATGACTGCAATAGGGCGCCATAATTGTAAATTTTGTGGTAGTTCAAAGTGCCAATCATTCATTTCCCTTCCTTTTACATAAATATAGAACTCTGGAAGGCTCAGAGTTTTCAACTCGTACAATTTCAAATTCCTTTAAAAGCGAAGCCTCAAACCCATCTTTTGTATACCAATCAAAGTCTCTATTCTCAAGTGCTGGTTCAACTACACTGTCATACCTTTCTATAAACTCAACAATAAGCCACTTAGTAGAATAAAGTGATAACTGCCCAATAACCTCATCAAAAGATAATTGCTGAGAGAATATCAAGTGGTGAATAATAGCTAACGCTAAAACCACTTCGCTTTTAAATCGTTCTATTGCACTTTTACGCCAAGGTATAATTGCAGTATCACCTATTTTATAATCCTTATAATATGCAGGTGTTGGAGTAACTAAATTTAAGAATACTGGATATACATTATCAACTTTTTCATTTACTACGTTTTTATAAACAAAATCAATACAGCTATAGTCAATATCAGCTATTATACAGCGTTCAATTTCATCACTTAATTCAAGGCCATACCACCCCATATTACCAGCCAAGTCTATCATCGTTTTTGGACTTACCAAACGTATCATTTCAACAACAGCTTTTTGTTTATTTGACCACATCGATTGGTCTTCTCTCTCATAAAGCTCGTTTTGATATCCATTCCAACCACTTCGAAGAATTTGATCAAATTCCATTTTCAATACATATTCTTTTAGAACATTCGCGCATTTTTGAAAATCTCCACTAATGGCATATTCATGACATTCGCTGTTCATTTTTTCAAAACACTCAATACTATTTTTTGATAAATACCCTTGTATATCCTTTATCGATAAGCTTAGATAGGGGTTGCCTAAATACAAATAAGCTTTTTCCACTAGATTTTTACACATCATATGTAGTATCACAATATGGTTATTTATAAACTCCTGAATATAGAAATAGGGAGTTTTGCCTAAACATATTGCATCAAAATCGAAAAACGCAAATCCAGACTTACTAAAAGTAGCATTGAAAGCATGACCATCCAACCATCCCAAGCCAGCTTTATCCAAGTCGTGTAAGAAATTAATCATAAACAAAGTATAATCGTAGAACATCTTTGGTGACCATTCAACTGCATAAGTAAACAATGTGATGTATTCATGCTTGAAATTCAAAGGATACTCTACAGTTGTGTGTTCATTAGAATTTTTTGTTTTTACAATATACTTGTCAAAAAGGTTATTACTATTACACCGTTTATAAATCTCCTCAAATTGCTCTTCCAATCCAACTCTTATCAATCGAATGACATCTTTACTAGAATTATTGATTAGTAATTTGTTTTTTGCACTTGTTTTTACCAAAGTATAGTCTTCCGCTAAATCTAAAACACCTGAAGACTCCCCAAATGCTGAAGTCCCTTGCAAAAAAACATCATGGAAATTGAAAAAATCTGAATTCTCTGACATCCCATTTTCAATCAATTGCTCTCGCACTTCTTTGTAATATTCGTAACCAACAGTAATAATTGTAGTGTATTCATCCTTATTTGAGAATATTTTTTCAGGCGAATCAACAGGGATGCCACAAAAACTACTTCCCCATATTTCGCTATTATTATCAACTACCAAGGCAATATCCATACCCGAACGATCAGCATAAAAAGCAGCGGATCTCCCTGTTAGTCCAGCGCCAAAGAAAACAAGCTTCTTATGTTTAGAATGCACTTTACGTTTAGTACCAGACCATGCAACAAACAAATCATCCCTTTCATCCATGCCTTTTTGTCTTATTACATGCGAATCAACATTGATGCATTTTTTATTTAATATATCTTCCAATTCTTTTTTATCTGGCCACTGTTCCCAAGGTGGTGTTGCAAACCTTCCCCATTCAGATTTTTGCTTGTCTATTATAATTATTTTACCTTCTTGCTTGCACACACGAATTAGCTCACTCACTGCCCCATCAAAATTAGGGGAGTGCTCTAAACACTCAACAGTGTAAACAACATCAAATAAATTGTCACAATATGGCAAAAATTCAATATTACCTTGAGCAACATGAATATCTTTCGAAACAAACGAAATCATCTCATCACTTATATCGACTCCATATAAAACACAGTTAGGCATTTTCTCTTTTATACGTTTCAGTATTCTTCCTTTTCCACAACCAACTTCTAAAACATTTTGCCCATCAGTAATTTGACTAATAACTTCTGCTAATTGAGCATCATCAACATCAATTTCATTAGGAGCTATAAGAGAGAACTCATGATCAAAGTGCGATTTAATCATGAGTTTATATGAATCTAAGTAAAATTTAACTGCCCAAGAAATCTCTCGGTCTTGATAGTAGCCAGCTCCATCGCCAACACTGCCACAAAACCCACCACTAAGCTCCATATTTTTTTCTAACCAATCCATTAATCTATTCGCTGGTTTGTAATTACCCAATTTATATAAACATATAGCTATTTGTGCACATCCTGTTGTGCATACCCAATCAACACCTTTGAATGCAGGGATTGAACCATCCTCACTCTGTAATTGGACTAGCTTTTCAAGAATTACAACAACTTCTTCTTTATAACCTAAATCTATTAATCCATCAATTTCATATGATAAAAAGTGCGTCAAAGTATTTAAAGATAACGTACGTTTTTCCTGTAAGTATTTTATAATGGATTTGTGTATAATACTAACCTTATCCTCATCACCAATAGTTTCAGCATAATTCAACATTGGCACCAAAGCAAAAAGCATTATTGATTCTGGTATTATCTCATCATCTTCATATGACTTAGGGAAATACCCATCATTCTCCGATAAAACATCAAAAAGTTTATTAGCTATTTTTCTTTGTAGTCCATAATATCTATTTGTAACCTTTGATATGGCGTTAAACCCCCTTAATGCTTGAGCTGTATCAAATAAATAGGAACGTTTAGATCCTGCAGCATTAAATGTACCATCATCATTAATGATTAAAGAAAGCCATTTTATTATTAAAAGAGCTTCTTCTCTGTAACCATAATTCAACAAAGTAGGCACAATATAGCCACTAACCTCAGGGTATTCATACATACATCCTTTGTATACCGAGATTCCTCCGTTTTTTTGTTGATTATCTTTAATCCAGTTAAGTGCACGTGAAACTGCACTCTGTTCCTTCTCTGTTCCTTGCTCAAACTTATATTTGCCTCTAAATAGAAAGTATGAAATATAATTATTTAAGCCGTAGTCAAGTAGCTGTTTTGCCATTTCATTATAGTAATTGCTAGTAAGAATAATCATAAAAGGTTCAATATCGCAAATTTTTTCTGGGGATATAATTTCAATTCCTCTGATTTTTTGCGCCCATAAACTTGAATCATTATCAGCAATTGCTTCTATTCTTATATCATTTTCGATCAACCAATTGATTGCTTCTTTACCTATTTGACCTGCACCAAACAAAACTAATTTCTTGTCTTTAGGTATTAATTCAAACTCGTCAATTAGTTCATTAATTTTTTCTTTTGATAATACTTTCATTAACTTTCCTCCCCTAACCAAAAACACAACTCTCTATTTAAATACTTTTTTGCATCAATATTTATTTGTTTTGCCATTAACAAACATTCTTTTCCTAAATCTTTATCACCAACTATTTCACATCTACGAATGTTTTTCAAGTATGCCCTCATAGCTATCTTATCATCATATTTTAATTTGTTTAGCCTCAAATTTCTTAAGGATAGCTTTATAGCAATAGTATTAATATCCATCCTCCTTGTGCTTGTTAATGATGTTTTGCTTTGTCTATAATAATAATAGTCTTTCTCTGTTTTAATGAATTTGAACCCTGAGTTATACGCTTTTAACCAAAAAGCCCAATCTTCAACTAAAAACCATTTTGTATCATACCCACCTATATCATAATAAATATTTCTTCTAAACATGAAATACCCTCCAATACAAGAAAGAATAGGTATATTTTCAGGGGATTCAATTTCATAAACAAAATTTTTCCTCCCATTCTCATCAATATCAATTTGGTTTCCATATACAATATCAATAGATATATCTGAAAGAACATCAACCAAGTGCCCTATAGCATTTTCATTATAAATATTATCATCGCTTGTCCAAGTAAACAACTCTCCTTTTGCAATGTTGAATCCAGTATTTAATGCCTGAGGCAAATATTCATTTCTGTCATGTTTTAAAGTTTTAATTCGATTATCTTTTTCTTTATATTCCAAAATAATTTTTGGCGTGTTATCCTGACTATTATCATCGACAATAATTAACTCAAAATTGACATAAGATTGAGAAATAATACTATCTAATGCTTGTTTAAGGAATCTTTCACCATTATAAACTGGTAGTATAATTGATACCAACGGATTATACATATTTACCCTCCAACCATTCAACCATCTCGTTATTTAATAACGAACGGGCATTTCTATTTGCATTTTTTGCCATTTGAAAACATTCAATTCCAGCCTTCAGATCATTTAGCCTGAAAGCAAAACCAACACATTTTAAATAAGCTCGTGAAACAATTTCAACAGGATATTTTTCCTTGTTTTGATTAAGATTATCTAATGATAGTTTTAAACATTCTGATTGAACCTCATTTGCCCTTGTTGCAGTCAAAGATTGATCGCTATCACGATATAGGTAATTACAATCATTTATCTTAGAAAAAACAAACCCTGCATTATATGCTTTTAACCAAAATTGCCAATCTTCAACAAGAAACCAATTTAAATCGTATCCCCCAACATCATAATATACTTTTCTTCTAAACATAAAATACCCTCCTACACAAGAAAGAATAGGAATGCATTCTGGACCATTAACTTGAGCTATTGCATCTCTTTTATTTATTATTCTTCCTCTTTCGTCAATTATTCTCTGTTCGCCATAAACAACATCAATATCTTTATTTAATACAAGTGTATCTACTAAGCCCTCTAAAGCATTTAGTAGATATATATTATCATCACTCGTCCAAGTGAACAACTCACCCTTTGCGTTACTAAATCCAGTATTTAATGCTTGGGGCAGGTATCTATTTTCTCTATGTCTTATTGTCTTAATCCTATTATCTTTTTTTGCATATTCCAGTATAATATTTGGAGTATTATCATTACTATGATCGTCAACAATAATCAACTCAAAATTTATATAGCTCTGATTAAGTATACTATCAAGTGCTTTTTGAAGAAATCTCTCACCGTTATATACAGGAAGTACTATTGACAGCAATGGTTTATGCATTTCCCATTCTCCTTATCAATCTCTTTGTATCTAAGTTTGTAATAATTTGTTCAGCTATGTTAAATAATATAGTTTCTTCATCTTCACTACATTCGTCAGTCATTATTATTTCAATAATTTCTTTATTGTCAATCTTTATAGATTTATGACTATACATAATTATGTAATCAGCATCATCTGAATTAGTTACAATTTGTGCTTCATTTATAACTGCTTTATCTAATGCTTGATATAGTATATTATCGTTTTCATAAGCATAAAACTTCATATCAAAAAACCCTTTAATTTCATTATTACATTCTTCTGTAAATCTAATCAACTCATTGATAGTAGCACTTATGTAAGGAAAATTATATTTTTCAAATCTTCGATAAACAAATCTGGTTTGACCAACAAGTAATATTTTAAAAGCATTTTTCATTTTATGATAAATCCTCATATCGAGCAACTTCTCATGTGTCCATTTAAACGCAAATACTAAATCAACTATGTTTCTACTATTATCAGATAAAGAGCCATTGATATTTCTTAAATAATTGTATAAAGGTTTTGGTGTATGCGATATTACATTAGCTTTCGCCATGGCAATTGTTGTTACTGCTATGTCCTCGCCGAAGTTTACATTAGGAAAGCGAAGATTATTAAATATGTATTTTTTATATATTTTCCCCCAAATGAACGTACGTGATTTGTTAACTACACTATAATCATCAGAAATTCGAACGGGGTTAGTCCCAAACCTAATCTTTGAAATTTTTTTTACCATCGAATGAGAATCTATGTAATTTATATCGCAAACACCTAAATCAGCATCATATAATAACATATCATTCAGCATGACCTTAATATATTCTGGTTCAATAGTGTCGTCAGAATCAACAAATGAAATATATGAAGCACTTGAAAACTCTATCCCGGTATTACGAGCAACGCTTACACCTTGATGTTTCTGGAAAATATACTTAAAACGATTATCTGATTTTACAAATCTTTCACAAATATTCTTACTATTATCGGTTGAACCATCATCAATCATGATAACTTCCAAGTTCGTATATAATTGATTTTCAATGCTTTCAAGGCATTTTATCAATAACCTCCCTGAATTAAACACAGGAACAATTAAGCTTACAGTTAGCTTCACTTGATACCTCCGAACTCTCATGCTATTTGCTAAGCACAAAATAATTTAATCTTGTGATAGATATCACTCCAAATCCGAGTGTTCATTGTTCTATCAATAATATAATTAAATTCCTATTTATCAACAGCATACATTACTGTATCACAATGTACTGGAGAATAATGCCTAAAAAAGAGTTTGTAATTAGGATTTAACTTTAAAACAAGTTCTGGCAGCAAATATATATCTTCATTTTTATGATATACTGAGATTGCGAGTTTTGGTTTTTGATTCTGTATAATTCTCTTAGCACCCAAAAGTGCATTAAACTCTGCTCCTTCTGTATCCATCTTAATAAATGTTATTTTTTCACCTTCCAACTCCTCATCAAGTGCAACAACATCTATTTCATGATCTCCGCTTTCGCTAATTCGACCATCATACCCATTTCTCATTTTAAACCTTAAGACATCTGCTTTATCCCATAAACCTTTATTAAATACCTGTGCATTTGAAAAACACTTCAACTTATCCTGACAGTTTAAATACTGATTATATTCTGGTTCAAAAACATAAGCTCTGCTTTCTTTTCCTGCATACTGGTAAAATTTCTTTGTAGTTTCACCATTATAACCACCTGCATCAACAAAAGTATCACCTTGTGCAACCATGCATTGTTCTATATCGAAATATTGAATTGCATGCTGAGGGTTACTATGCATTACAAAAATATTTTTCATCGGAACACTTAAATCAATTAATTGTTTTCTATCACAAGCTGGATTATTACTGCATATTATGTAAACAGTGTTTTTACCTAACCTTGTTGATTCTTCAACTGTTAAGCACCTTCCATAGTTTTTTTCCCATAATACTATATTTCCAATATTTTCAGCATCGTTATCAGCAAACCATGTTCTTGCATTTCCTCTAATCAAAATGTACCCTAATCTAAGACCAGTAAAACCCGCACCAACAATTACAAAATCAAAACCTTTGTTAAGGCAATCACTTATATTTTTAAATAAATTAGGAGCATAAGTATCACATAAGTCAAGTAAAAAATTGCTATTCAAAGTTGACACATATCCTAAACGAGAAGAAAAAACTCGACGTGATATATCATCTGTTAAATTATTGTATATTTTCTGAGACAATTCCGTATTTATAAGCATAAATCATTCCTATCTATTTGTTTTATTGATCAGCTTTAAAACATTAATTTGTATTTCACTGATACATCATTTCCTTGATAAGGGTGTGACTATCTAACATTTATGACAAATGTATATTTAGAATATCGTTTTTAGAAGTTGATATGAACTCATAAAAAGTTATAAATTTAAGGTTAATGTTTTTTGTAAAAATATTACACTCCAGATTATAACCCTAATATTTGTTTACTTTCCATGGATTCATATAGAGCTCGGAATATATAGTAATCACTTGGAGTTGTGATTTTAATATTATCAGGCGAGCTTTTTACCGTGTGCATTTCTACACCATAATTGCTACATAAATGCGATGAATCTAATGGAGTAAATCCATCCTCGCTTGCACGTTTATATAGGTCAACAATCAGTTTATAGCGAAAAGACTGTGGTGCTTTTGCAAAAAACATTTCATGGCGAGGAGGGAATGACGATACTTCGCCATCTGCTCCAATTTGCATTATGCTTTCTGCTACTGATTCTACTGTTATACAAATGCCACAATCCCTTACTTTGTTAATATTATCAGAGATAAGTTTTCGACTAATTAAAGGACGAGTGCCATCATGTATAAGGACAATATCATCCGGACTAGATATATTTTGCATAAATTCCAATCCATTGTAAATAGATTTATCCCCAGTAGCTCCACCCTCAACTATTTTTACAACTTTGTTTATTGCATACCTTCTTAGGAGTATATTTAATTCATCAATATACTCTTTTAAGCATACAACTATTATATTATCTATTTCAGTATGCTTCTCAAAATGCTCAATAGTATAAATCAATACTGGTTTACCATGCAACTCGAGAAATTGCTTTGGTTTTGCCGAGCTACTAGGATTCATCCTCTTACCTACACCACCTGCGAATATCAATGCTGAAGTCATAATTCTAAACACCTCTTCATAGTATAATATATTTCCTTTCCATACTCCTTATTGTTCGAAAATATAAACTTATCATATGCAGCTTTAACAAGAGAAAACCAAGCTTCTGTTCTTTCATGATCCTTATAATTTCCAACATAACTTATAAAGCCAGGTAAGGACATAGTTGTTTTTTCATTAAAAAACATTACACTTAGTATTGTAAAAGACAAAGCTTTATCTTTAACACTTTCATACCTATATAGTGAATCTTTATTAACACAATATGGTTTATAGGTTTGTCCATTATCAGTCAAAATAGGTTCTGATAACATAAATTTATTTAAACAATTAATAGCATAATCAAGCTCAGTATCAAAATCACAGTTGCTGCGAGAATCAGGTAAGATGTTTAATGAGTAACTGCTTAGTATTGGTTTCAACGTGTAACCATATATCAAGGCAACAGAGGAACCTCCATCTCCATAATAAGCATCACTCCATTCTATAGCCCTATATAAGTCAGATGTATCATCATAAATTCCATACTTTTGATTCTTAAATTCTTCAACAATACTTTCATATTCCTTAACAAATGTTTTACGCATTGAGCTAAATGTAATATCGCTTAAAGGATGCGGCCTCCACCACAAAATAATATCGTCATTTCCATCAAATACTTTAATAACTGCATTTAATTTTTTTAGAAACATTTTACTATCTTGGAGAATTTGAGTTACAGAAGTATTGTATAGGACAATTTTTTTATTTGACCCACATGGCTTCCCAATCATTTTAAGCCATTGCTGGGGCAAAGAATAATCCTGTTTATCAATATTCAATACACAGTCAACTTTTGGACTTCCAAGTGCAATAAACTTCTCGTAAAAATCGCCATATTTACCTACACAATTATTACTATTTTCAAATTTTCTGAATGAATCTATATACATTTGACGTATGTTTTCCGATTGAACAACAATTTTATCTGAATGCAAAACACCAGAAGAGTATCCAAAATGCTCAGGTAAATTATCTGCTATCACAAAATAAGGCACATACACAAGCAAATCAGTATTTTTTTTCAAATGAAAGCTGTAATAATTCGGATGAATTGATGTAACAAAATTATTTGCATCATAAGGGTTATGAATATAAATAATGTCTGGGTTTCTAGCCTCAACATCGTATTCTTTCCAATCTGTAATCAGAATGTTTTCTGGAAATAAATCACCTTCATAATGCATCTCGCCAAATGACCCATCTGGATTTTTATCATAATATGGTATTGGACAAACATAAACATCACATCTTGGATCATTTATTGCTGTTTGCCAAATGCTTTTAAGCGAATCCATCATTGACGCCTTATAAGGGAAAAAAACCACTTCAATTCTATCAACCTTTAATTCATCATTCAGAGAAGATTTAATGCTATAAAGTTTCCGCTTGAGCATCTTAAAGTTGGCCTTTGTAGGCTCACTACTTAACTTAAATAATAGTTCATAGTAAGTTTCAAAGAGTTTAATAGAACTAATCTCTTCATCCATTATTGAATTAATATAATCTACTATTGCAACAACAAATTCTTGACAGTCAGCAAGCAAGTTGATTATTTCATCGTTATTATCAGTTATATCTAGTAATCTTTTCATTTCTGTATTGACGTCTGATAAACTGTCTATCAACTCAAATACTCTTTTACGCTCACACTTACGCATCCTCTCTCATTCTCCAATCGTTAATTAATTTCTGATACATTTCTCTAAGATTATATCTTGGCCTAAAACCAAGTAATTGAATTTTATCCGTATTTAAAAAAAAATCAGCATGAGGCGCATAGCCTAATTTATGCAAATTTATAGATTTATGAATTACTACTTTAATAGATCCTGCTGCAATTTCTTTTGAAACTAGCTCTGCCATTTCTTTTATAGTCGTGCTTGCATGACAATTCGCTACGTTATACGATTCACCAGAAACACCTTCAACAAGTAGTAGCAATAGTGCTCTTATGCAGTCTGAAGTATCACAGTAATTTCCACGTGATAATCCATTAGTATGCAATACAATATCTTTGCCTGAAAGCACACTACGAGCAAATTGTGCGAAAACGCGTGTGTCGTCTTTAGGCGTACCCGCTCCAAATGTTTGAGATAACCTTGCAATTTTTACAGGTATACCATATTGCGCAAAATAACTATTACATAACATTTCACACATTCTTTTACTTTCTGGATAACAGCTTCTAGGACTTCTTAGATCTAGCTGCCCTAACGATGATTCATCAACTTCTCCACTTATCTGACCATAAACCTCCATAGATGAAAGATAAACAAAGCTTTTTACTTGCTTTCTTAGTGCAAAACCAAGTAAGTTTTTTGTTCCATCTACCATTGTCAATGCAACATCAACAGGGTTATTAACCATATCTAGCGATCTTGTCATAGCCGCACAATGAAAAATAAAATCAACTTTATCATCTATATTTAGAGGTGTTCTGATATCTTGACATACAAATTTAATATCTCTACTAGTTATCAAAAATTTTGCCTTTTCAATGTTTCTTCCAATAGCAATAATCTTGACTTTCGTACCCCTAGTTATATTAGCTGCAATCAAAGTTCGAACAAGCATCGAACCAATAAATCCCGTTGCCCCAGTTATAAGAACTGTTGTGTTTTGAAGTTCATCCCAAGAAAAAACATTATCAGATACAGCAATATTTAAATCTTTTTCTAAAACACTATCCATGTGTTAACCTCTCTGATTTCAATGTTATAAAATGTATTTATTCTCTACCTCATATTTAAACATTGTAACATTTTGTCATGCTTCTAGCAACTTCTTTAAAGTATATTAAATATATTTTCTAATTTTATATTTTATAGAGTCTTAAAATTAACTTGGTTAACAGCATAGTAATTATGGATTTTAAAAAAATAAATCTTGTATAATATTGTCACATTTCAACTATCAAGCTCTAATTCAGTGTTACTATTATTGAGATCAATGTTATCAGTTGATTGAATTCATATTACTCTTTCAATATCAGTAGGGTACAACATTTTTGCAAGAGTAATCTATAACCTTATCCATATCGAGCTTTAAATAGCATCTTAACCAAGATAATTTTGTATAATACTCGATCTCTTCATAAGTTCTGGCTAACGTTTTATTGATACACTACTATTTTTAACAAAGTTTTTTTCATATAAGTGACTAACTATAATAAGTCAAGCACAAAAAGAAAAGCTAGAGGACATAAAAAAGAAAAAAAGCATGACAAAGAAACATAACTTTATGAGATGTTAAGTTTAAATGCAATAATTATCTAGACAACGCTTGGTCATAAAATATATTGTTAGTTTCTAAGTGATAAATGACACGAAGTAACTTTCTAACAACATGAGTGGATGCAACTCTATAGCACTTACCCTCGCTTCTTTTCTTGTAGTAGTATTGAGAAAATACGGGATTATGAAGACACAAAGGATTCACAAGATTCATGAGGGTTTGACGAAGATATCCAGAGCCACGCTTAACCATATGACCACCATGTTCTTGAGTACCTGATTGAGAAACACTAGAATCAACACCAACAAAAGATACAAGTTGGGCTGCTCTTTCAAAGTTTTGAAAGTTTCCGAATTCCGAGATGATAACTGCTGCAGATTGTGCTCCAATACCTTTTATTGAAAGAGTAGGTGGATTTAAATCAAGTACAATCGTATTTATTCTTTGCTTGACAGCTTGTAACTGCTGTTCAATGAGTTCTAGGGTTTGGATATGAGAAGATATTTGAAATTCAAATATCTCATCAGGCACACCAATTGTGTTTTTAGCTAAATCAATAAGTTTAAGGAATTTAGGATAGTTAAAAGAACCACGCGAAAGTTTTCTTAATTTCTCAAAACCATGAGTTTTATTGATTTTAGCAATTTTATCCGCTGACTTATAGTTTTTAAGGATAAAAAGGCATGTTTTTGAAAATTCATCACCAAAAAAAAGGTTTGAATTCAGGAAAAGTAATGTCTAGGACATTTGTGAGTTGTACTAACTGGTAGGAACGTAGTTTTACCAACCGATCATGAAAGCGGGTTAGAGTTTTGAGCACATACATGCTATGATTATAGATATAGGTCTTGTAATCAACATAATCTAGCATTTGAGCAATAACCTTAGCATCTAGTTTATCAGTCTTAGTCTTTCGAATAGATCGAGCTTGATTAAACTTTTTTACAAGATACGGATTGAACTCGGCAAAGTGGAATCCATTCTTGTTAAGATAGCTTTTAAGATTAATGCCATAGTGTGAGGTTGATTCAAGACCTATTCTGATTTCTTCACTTTGATCCAGAGCTTTTAAAGTTTGGATGAAAGGCTTAAAACCATCATGGTTATTTTTGAAAGAGAATGAATTTTTAATAACCTCACCGTCTTTAGTCATAATGAAACAGTCGTGTTTGTACTTGGAAATATCAATTCCAATAAGATACATAGTATCACCTCCGAAAATGAAATAAAGCACTGGTTTGAATCCACAGGAATCTCACTTTGTATTCACGTGATGAAGCATCTAAGTGCTAGCTAACTAATCAACATTTAAAGTAAGAACTGTGGTTTGAGTCACCTCGAATAGTCTAAAGCTATATATTATATCACTCTAAATATGAGTGTAATAACTAACTAGGAAGGAGTAATAATCAAATGTCTTTTAGATATTTTGATTATACGTTACTTATGAAAAGAAAAATCACACAGGATTTACTAAAGTGGAAAAGCAGTTCTAGTAATATGCCTTTTATGCTTGTTGGCGCAAGACAAGTTGGCAAAACGTATATCATTGATTTATTTTGCAAAGAAAACTATAAACAATATATTTATATCAATCTCGAAAAAGAACATGATATAAGAAATATTTTTGAAGAAACACTTGACCCTGCAACCATCATTGAAACAATATCTATCCTGAAAAATACAAGTATAGATCCAAAAAATTCGATTATCTTTTTTGATGAAATACAGGTTAGCGAAAAAGCTATTACTTCATTGAAATACTTTAATGAATCTCAAAGTAATTATCATATAGTGTGCGCTGGCAGTTTACTTGGCGTAGCTCTCAACAGATTTAAAAATTCTTTTCCTGTTGGCAAAGTACGAAAACAAACTTTATATCCAATGGATTTTGAGGAATACTTATGGGCATGTAATCAAGACTTGTTATTGAATAAAATCGTTTCTTGTTTTAATACATTCACACCAATGATAGATCCACTTCATCAAAAGGCCTTAAAACTCTACAAAGATTATCTATACGTCGGAGGTATGCCTGCATCTGTTTTGGAGTACCTACGTTGTAATAATAGCCAAGTAGGCTTCGATAAAAACAGTTTGTTACATTGATTTTAAATCCATAATAGATTGATAATTTGATTAAATCTTCATTGAGTTCTTTTTCATTACGACCAATAAATTTTGCGACTACATTCTTCATATTGTCGTAAACGACTTCTTTGTATACGCCACCAACCATTTCAAAGAACTTAACATGGCTGTCCAAAAAGACATCCTTTTTTTGATTCCTATACAAATATGCCCATCTGAATTCGCCTGAGGGTGATGAAAGTACTGCCATGTGGTAATCTTTTGTTTCACCATTAATGTGAAGTTTCACTTCACCAAAATCATATTCTAGTCTATCGCCAAGGTCATATTTTTGTCTGATAAAGCATTCTTTGGCGCTCTTTAGTATTTTGTTTATTTGAACTGTGATTGTTGAATAACTAATATCGAAACCCTCTGACAAGAGTTTCTCATGGATTTGTTTTTTTGTTAAGCTTTGTTTGTGATTTCCAAGCAATTTATCTTTTTCTATCTCTGTTTTCAAGATGTGCTTTAGCCTTAAATCCATCTTTTCCGTATACTTTACTTTTACCCGATGGCTTGAATCATACTTTGGTTTCGATACTATTTGTTCTTGTGTTTCCTTAGCATCCATGTCAGAATCCTTCAATTTTTGAACTTCTGATAAGTATCTATTCCAATATCTTGCTACTGTTTTTCTGTCAATTTCAAGCCTTCTTGCAACCTCTCTATTAGAGCATCCATTCCTTTTCAAATGAATAATGTCTAGTTTCTTCATAAAATCTATCATCCCTTCTGCCTCCAGATTTATGAGTTTATCATACCTCTGAAGTTTTTTTGCAGTGGACCCTTTTTCGACTATTATTACTCTATTTTTTGGACCCTTTTTAGATTAGCATATACAAGCAACAGCCATGATGAAGCACTTGTAGCACTGCCTTTAACCATGATTTTTGCGAGTCGATTTATCTGGCCTTTTATTAGAGGCTCTAATTCTGCTCTTAAATAGGTGCGGATGACATCTTCGTCTTGCTTTGTTTTCTCAATAGATAACTGTCGCTCCAATAAGCATCTGACAAGCTCGCTCAATGATTTTTCATCTTTGATTGATAGTTTAATAAGTTCTTTGTATATAGTTTTTGGTACACGAAAGTTCAATCGTTTTTGTTCCTCTTTCAAAATAACCTCCTTTTTGATGTGTAAGCCTGTATGCCACTTTTCATACGGGAAAGCGCTTTTGCATACAGCAAGATGTAAGTAGAACACTGGTGTTCTAGCTGTTATTGGAGTCATTTGTATGACACCTTATCTTGCAAATACAAAAAATGCTTCGCATCTGTATTTGTCGATAGCTTTGCTCTCGGTTTAACGCTTCCTTGTGGTCGCTTTTATTTACTCTAAGAAAAATAATTATTCTATTAGACTTGCTTGGATTAGCAGTCTGTGAGTTGCTTTCTTGATGGGTGTGCATGTTAGTAAAGTTAGCTTTTTTTGCCCAGATTCAAAGTCAAAGAGGGAAGTGTCATTCGGCACAATAACGGTTGTTGCATAAACCTTAAAGTTGAGTGCTTTACCGTCAACCGATGTGTATTTAATAACATCGCCAACATCAACTTCATCCACTCGGTTGAACATCAGCCCATATTCATACTTGCGATGCCCTGCTATAATACAGTTTCCAATTTCGCCAATCGGGGCTGATTCACTAACATGTCCAAGCGCAACTTTTAGCGTCGCATTAGTTGCGCCTTCAACAACAGGAAGTTTTAGATCAATACTGTCAATCTGCAAAACGCCAATCCCATCAGCTTGCAGTCACAATCACAAAGCGACATTATCGCATCGTATGGCGACATATTATTGACTTTAACTAAATAGTCGATTGTGCTATATCCGCTTAGTTTTTTGGAGTTCCAATACCATCTACCATTTTCCTTAACAACAAGGCTATCATGTTCATTGCATCTCCAATAATATCCCTGCCTTAAAAAAGAAAAACCCTGGGATGTAAGAAAATCCACAAGGCTTGTTTGTTTTGCTTGTTCATATTGCTCTGTCGTATATCTTGCTCTTTTCATAGTTATTGTCCTTTCAGTTATCTATCAAAATCAAATTCTTGTATTTTGCTTTCTGCTTCTTGAATGATTACAGTATCTTCACCAAGTACATCATCAATATCCTGCTGAGTTGGCAAGTCATCATATTTGGAATACTCAAAATCGATGCTATCCGTTTTTTCTATTAATCCATATTTGCCGATGGTGGCTGAGCTACTACACAGTAGCCAATCCCTTCCGATTGCTTCATGATCGAGATAATTTATGAGATTATCAGGTATTTCACCAATGCATCCTTCCTCAATAATCGATTCTCCATATTCACTTTCACTAGTTATATCTGACCTGACATAAAAACTGTCTAAGTTGTGGATTAGATTCAAGCACTCAATGGCGCTCGTGCATCCTTCAGAATCAATAATGGCTTCAAGTTTTTCAATCTCGCCACTATCAAGATCATCGAGTGCAAGTGCCAAGGCGTTTAGTTCTCTGAAGCTAGAGTATTCGCCAAGCAGGTCATAGACACCACCAACCTTTGTCTCATAATCAGCAAAGAAATATTCTTCATACATACGGTTATCAATCCCGATGCTATCGAGTGCTGATTGAATCGTAGATGATGTAGCGGGTAATTCAACCCATTCGCCAGTTAGTACGCCTTCGTTATATTTACCAAGGTTTGTTACGCATACGCTTATCATGTTGCTACCTCCTTTGTTGTCAATTTTTTGTATACTAAAAGCGACCAACCTAATGAAGTTGACCGCTTATAAGTGTTCTATTTAATTATGGTTACTTAATGAT
>JMSV01000054.1_pt1 | contig 23165 bp, 17 predicted proteins | sample 179021 | NCBI WGS metagenome assembly JMSV01 (sample SAMN02769581, study PRJNA246767) | bioreactor metagenome | isolation source: Culture-2 Bioreactor Bmz derived from microbial biomass from the upper 2 cm... | place: Germany: Bremen | collected day 87 after inoculation | reverse complement strand
GGTTATTTACATTGCAGCCATTCAGAGCATTCCAGGCTCATTAATCGAAGCAGCAAAAATTGATGGGGCAACAGGTTTACAACGCCTACGTCACATCACTGTACCCCTTGTGGCACCAGCATTTACCATCGGATTATTTTTAACACTATCGAACTCATTCAAATTATACGATCAAAATTTATCTTTGACGGGCGGTGATCCTGCCCATACAACAGAAATGTTGGCTATGAACATTTACAATACTGCTTTCGTCTTTAATAACATGGGCGTTGCACAAGCAAAGGCAGTAGTCTTCTTGATTACAGTCTCTGCTATAACCTTAACACAGATGTACTACAGTAAGAAAAGAGAGGTGGAAATGTAATGACTAAATTAAATAAAAACTTATTCACTGCATTTGGTGGCTTCTTAGTCCTCCTATTTTTATCCCCTCTATACATTGTACTGACCAATTCATTCAAATCTCAAAAGGGTATCGTTATTGATTCTCTTGGACTACCATTTGGTGAGTATTTCAGACCAGAGAACTATATTCAAGCCTTTGAGGAATTAAAATTTGTAAGATCCTTTTTAAATTCCATGGCTATTACCGTTTCAGCTACTGTGATTATTATTATCTTTGCCTCTATGGCAGCATGGATGCTGGTAAGATCTAAATCAAAGTTTTCAGGTGTATTGTTTATGGTATTTGCAGCAGCTATGCTGATTCCATTTCAATCGGTTATGTTACCACTGATAAACCTAATGGGAAAACTGAACATGCTTAATCCTGCTGGACTTGTCTTTATGTATCTAGGCTTTGGCTCCAGTTTATCCATTGTTCTTTACCACGGCTTTATCAAAGGAATTCCTAGGGAACTTGAAGAAGCAGCTGTTATTGATGGGTGTAACACCTTCCAAGTGTTTTGGTACATTGTATTCCCATTGTTAAAACCAATTACGGTGACAGTCAGCATTCTGAATGCTATGTGGATTTGGAATGATTTCCTATTACCACAACTTGTTATCAATAAGCCAGAATGGCATACCATCCCGCTTAGAATGTTCTTCTTCTTTGGACAGTATTCTAAGAAGTGGTTCTTAGCATTACCAGGACTTGTAATTGCAATGATTCCTATTGTAATCTTCTACATTTTTGCCCAAAAGCATATTGTAAAAGGTGTAACGCAGGGATCTATTAAATAGACGTTGGAGAACAATATGATAAAAAATAACATTCAACTATTTAGAAATGGACAGCCTATTCAAACAGGCGCTGTCGTAGAATTACCTATAGAGATAGCTAAAGAAGTAAAGCCTATTGAAAAGTTAAGCTTTTTTAAGCAGACACTAGGATCAGATGAAATAACTTTATCCTATGATTTTGACAAAGAGGATATGGTTATTGGATTAGGAGAGACGGTTAAAGGTCTTAACAAAAGAGGGAGTGAACTCATTGCCTTTTGTGCCGATGAGCCAGAACATCACCCCAACAAAAAATCGCTTTATGGTGCCCACAATTTCTTTGTGATATTAGGGAAGCAGGTAAGAGGATTTTTCATAGACTTTCCAGGTAGTATTAACTATGACATAGGCTTTATAAACAAAGATATTTTTAACATCACAATAGAGGGAAAAGATGTTGATATTTATCAGTTTGAAGGCGACTCCTTAAAAGAGGTAACCCATTACTTCTTATCAATTATTGGAGAGAGCTATGTGCCACCCAAATGGGGATTTGGCTATCAACAATGTCGCTGGTCTTATGAAACAGCAGATGATATTAGACGTATTGCAAAGGACATGCGTGCGTCAAAGATTCCATGTGACACGATCTATTTAGATATTGATTATATGGAACGCTTCAAGGATTTTACAACCTGTGAGGACAAGTTTCCTAACTTTGAAAACTTTGTTCAGGAACTGAAGGATCAAAACTTTAGATTGATCCCAATCATAGATGCTGGGGTCAAAATCGAAAAGGATTATGATGTCTATGAAGAAGGTGTTCAGGACAATCATTTCTGTGTAGATGCTGATGGTAGGCCATTTGTGGCAGCAGTATGGCCTGGACTCGTACATTTTCCTGACTTTTTCAAAGAAGACACCCGTCAATGGTTTGGCGATAAGTATAAAGTCTTAACAGATGCTGGAATTGAAGGTTTCTGGAATGATATGAACGAACCCGCAATTTTTTATACACCTAAAAGATTACAGGCCTTTTATGATCATGTGGAGCGCTCCAAAGAGAAGCCACTTGATATCTATAGCTTCTTTGAGTTAAAGGGGGAAGCAGAAGCATTATCCAGCAATCGAGAGGACTATAAAAGCTTTTATCATCAAGTAGACGGTGACTTGATTCGTCATGACAAAGTACACAATTTATATGGCTATTACATGACTCAGTCAGCAGCACAGGGCCTAGAGAAAATAGATGAAAAGAAAAGATTTCTACTGTTCTCAAGAGCGTCTTATGTAGGGTATGCACCGTTACGGAGGCATTTGGATGGGTGACAATGACTCATGGTGGGAACACATAGAATTATCTATGAAGTTGCTACCAGCAGTCAATATGTGTGGTTTTATGTATACAGGACCTGATACAGGTGGTTTCCAAAGTGATGCTTCTAGTGAGTTACTTGTTCGCTGGATGCAGTTAAGTATTTTTATGCCACTGCTAAGAAATCATGCTGCTCTTAATTCCAGAGATCAGGAGCCCTTTGCCTTTGAAGAAGAAACAACAGAGACCTTAAGAAACATTATCGGATTGCGATATGCACTTATTCCATATTTATATTCTTCTTATATGAAGGCTATTAAAGAGCGTAAGGTATATGCAGCCAATATGCTTATGGACTATAAGGATAAGCGAACTAGAGAGATTGAAGATCAACTCTTAATTGGTGACAGTTTAATGATTGCACCAATTTATAAGCAAAACAGAACAGGCAGAATGGTTTACTTACCAGAGCCTATGCTTTTATGGAAAACCATGGACAAAACTGTAGATGACTTAACACTTTTAGACAAGGGTGATCATTTTATACCAACAACTTTGGAAGAAGTGCCATTGTTTATCAGACCAGACAAGGGTATCATTTTAGGGGGCATTGCTGAAACGGTTGAAGCAATAGACAGCAGTGAGCTAACATTCCTTGGATTCATAGAAGAGTGTATTGATGAAAGTTACTATGATGATGATGGTTTAACGAAAGATTATCACAAGGCATCAATTGAGACGAAAATTAAAATTGAAAGTATTGAAGATGGCTTAGTAGCCAATGTAGTCTTCGACTTAAAGAGTGAATTAAAGATTATAAATATTATTGTGATGGACAAAGCAGGTCAGCGTTTTGAAGCTGTGGCAAGGTCAACATCACCAAGGGTACGTTTGGAGAAGGTGAGTCAAAATGACAAATAGAGCAAGTGGTGTGCTTATGCACATTACATCATTACCAGGACCTTATGGTATTGGGTCTATGGGACGATACGGAAAACAATTTATAGATTTTTTGAAAAGTGCAGGGCAAAAGTATTGGCAAATTCTACCCGTTGGACCAACGGGCTATGGAAACTCCCCATATCAAGCTTTTTCTGCCTTTGCAGGCAATCCATTTATTATCGATATAGAACAGTTAGTTGAAGCAAATTATATAACAGAGGCAGCTTTAGCAGCCTATGATTTTACAAGTAATCCAGAGGTCGTAGATTACGATAAAATAATCGCTCAAAAGGTCATGCTTTTAAAAGAATGTTATCAAAGTTTTAAAGCGACACATGATACGAGTGAGATGGATGCATTCAAAAAAGAACACCACTGGATAGATGAGTATAGTGTATTCATGGCCTTAAAGGATCATCACAATCAAGTGTCCTGGCAAGAGTGGGAGACACCTTATCGATTAAGGGATAGAAAAGCCCTTGATGACTTTAAGCATAATAACAAAGATGCCATAGAGTTTTGGGTCTTCTTACAATGGATTTTTTATACGCAATGGATTAGTCTAAAAGCATATGCCAAGCAAGAAGGGGTAGAGATAATAGGTGATATGCCTATCTATGTATCAGCAGACAGTTCTGATACTTGGGCACATCCAGAATTATTCTATTTTGATGAATCCAATCAACCCGTGGCTGTAGCAGGCTGTCCGCCAGATGCATTTTCTGAGACAGGTCAGCTATGGGGCAACCCACTTTACGATTGGGCAGAAAATGAAAGCACTGGTTTTAAGTGGTGGATTCAACGTATGCACTCTAGTATGGAGCTTTATGATGTGATTCGTATTGATCATTTTAGAGGGTTTGAATCTTACTGGGAAATACCAGCAGAGGATGAAACGGCAGAAAATGGCCGTTGGGTCAAAGGTCCTGGTATGAAATTGTTCGATGCAATCAATCAAGCGATTCCATCTATGAGAATTATTGCTGAGGATTTAGGCTACCTGACAGAAGAGGTTATTAAACTTGTCAAAGACTCTGCATATCCTGGCATGAAAGTCCTACAATTTGCTTTTGATTCTAGGGAAGAAAGTGATTATTTACCTCATAATTATGACAGTCACTGCATTGTTTATACTGGTACACATGACAACGATACTGTAATGGGCTGGTTTGATACAGCTGCAAAAGAAGATGTTGCCATGGCTATTGAGTATCTGACCTTGAACAAAGAAGAAGGCTATCACTGGGGCTTTATTAGAGGGGCGTGGTCTTCAGTTGCTGAAACAGCCATTGCACCAATGCAAGATTTCCTAGGACTTGGTAGGGAACATCGAATGAACATCCCATCAACAATTGGTGGCAATTGGGAATGGCGTGTCAAAGAAGAAGATTTATCTGACGCACTTGCAATTCGCATGCGACAGTTAACGAAGATATATGGTAGATTGGAGAAATAAAATGCAAAAAACTGAAATCATGGCAAATATCAAGCAATCCTTGCTATGCGAGTTTGGAAAAACATTAAAGACAGCTTCAAAACAAGAGCTGTATTTCAGCGTGTCGCGAAGTATTCTAATGGCACTCATGCCAACGTGGCAAGCAACAAATGAAAGAAAAGCAGATAAAAGACAAGCTTATTACTTATCAGCAGAATTTTTAATGGGGAGAGCTTTTGGTAATAATCTAATCAGCTTAGGATTAGAAAGTGATATGAAAGAGCTCCTTGCTGAACTGAATATAGACTTAAATGAGTTAGAAGAATATGAAGAAGATGCGGGTCTTGGAAATGGTGGACTAGGTCGTCTGGCAGCTTGTTTTATCGATTCAGCTGCGTCCTTAGATTACCCTTTAACAGGCTATGGTATCCGTTATGAATATGGTATTTTCAAACAAAAATTTGAAGATGGCGACCAAGTAGAATTCGCAGATCAATGGCTAAAGCACGGTGACCCTTGGTCAATTAGAAAAAATGATGCATCAGTTGAAGTTGTCTATGGCGATACTTCAGTGACAGCTGTTCCTTATGACTATCCTGTTATTGGTTATGAAAATAAAACCATTAATACACTTAGATTATGGCGTGCAGAGGCAATTGAACCCTTTGATTTTAAACTCTTTAACGATCAAGCCTATGATGCTTCAGTAGAGGATAAGAATAGAGCAGAGGATATTTCAAGAGTGCTTTATCCAAATGATTCAACAGAAGAAGGTAAGATTCTTAGACTTAGACAACAGTACTTCTTTGCGTCGGCGTCATTACAAGATATGTTAAGAAACCATATCGCATCAGGGAGAGCCCTTGAAAGTTTCCATGAGTATCATGCAGTTCAACTAAATGATACCCATCCAGTTATTGCAATTCCTGAACTCATGCGTCTGCTAATGGCAGAAGGCATGTCTTATGAGAACGCATGGGCAGTGGTTAAGCAAACTTTTGCTTATACAAACCATACGATACTTTCTGAAGCACTTGAAAAATGGTCTGTAGAGTTAGTGAAGCAAATTGTACCAGAAGTTTATGCCATTATTGTAAAAATCGATGAAGCCTTTAAAAAGGAATTAAAAAGAAAAAATATACAGCATCAAAAATTAAGACAATGCAAATCATACAAGGTGACCTTATTCATATGGCTTGGATGGCGATTCATGGAACCTTTGCGACCAACGGTGTGGCACAATTACACACGGATCTTTTAAAGAGCACTGAATTAAAAGATTGGAATAATCTTTATCCAGAGAAGTTCCATAACAAAACTAACGGTATAACCCAAAGAAGATGGTTATTCTATTCGAATCCAGAATTAACAGCCTATATTACAGAGTTAATGGGTAGTAAGGAATGGATGCATGACTTAACAAGACTTAAGGCGCTTGATAAATATGCCGATGATAGATCTGTACTGGATCGATTTATGGCTATAAAGGGTGAGAAAAAGGCTCAGTTAAAGGCATTTATCGAGGCGGAAGAAGATGTTATAATTGATGACAACTCACTATTTGATATTCAAATTAAGAGACTTCACGAATATAAGAGACAGTTATTAAACGCTTTTCATATTCTAGATTTATATTATCGTATCAAAGAAAACCCTGATATGAAGCGTGCACCACAGACCTTTATATTTGGTGCAAAAGCAGCGCCTGGCTATTTCAGAGCAAAGGGTATCATCAAATTTATCAATGAAATTGCTAAACTGGTAAATAATGATCCTAAAGTTAACAAAATGATTAAAGTCATTTTTGTTCAAAATTATCGCGTGACCTATGGCGAGAAGTTATTCCCAGCTGCAGATATTTCAGAACAAATATCAACAGCAGGAAAAGAGGCCTCTGGAACTGGTAATATGAAATTTATGCTTAATGGCACGCCTACAATTGGAACCTATGATGGTGCAAATGTAGAAATTGTCGCAGAAGCAGGGATGGAAAACAACTTTATCTTTGGTGCGAGGGTTGAAGAACTAGAGGAAATAAAAGAATCCTATGATCCTAAGAAATACTACGACAATGTAGCGGGATTGAAAAGAGTGATGGATACTTTGATAGATGGAACTTTTGATGATGGAGATACAGGCTATTTCAAAGAATTATATAATGCCTTAATGGTTGGAGAAAGCTGGCATGCAGCAGACCATTACTTTATCTTAAAGGACTTCGATGCTTATCGTGAAGCGCAAAATAAAATGAATACAGCTTTCCTTGATTCTTATCATTACGCGAAAATGTGTTGGTTAAACATGTGCTACGCGGGTAAATTCAGTAGTGACAGAACCATTGAGGAATATGTAAAAGAGACTTGGAAGGTAAAAAAATATAAGCAGAATTGTAGGAGGAACTATGTACATCGGAGTAGATTTAGGTGGAACAAATATTGTTGTTGGACTGGTAGATGACTTAGGCTCATTATTGACATCCCTTTCTTGTCCGACTGGGCGAGAAAGAGGCTTTGAAGCTGTTGTGGCTGATATTATTTCTTTGTCAAAAAAAATAATGGCAACAGACCATGTCAAAAAAGATCCAGTAAAGGGTATCGGAATTGGTATACCTGGGATTGCAGATCCTGAAACTGGGGTCGTTATTTCCTGTGTAAACTTATTTTGGGAAAATGTGCCCTTACGTGAGGCCTTAGAAAGCGCACTGGACTTACCAGTTTATATTGATAATGATGCGACCCTAGCAGGTTTAGCTGAATATGAAGTGGGTGTTATGAAAAGTGCCAAAAGTGGCGTCTTTTTAACACTTGGCACTGGCGTTGGTGGTGGTATTATCATAGACCATCAGGTTATGTCAGGCAAGCATGGTATTGCCAGTGAAGTTGGTCATATGGTTGTTGGAGACAGTGATGTGCCATGTAACTGCGGACGTAAAGGTTGTTTAGAAACCTTTGCCTCATCAACGGCAATAATAAGCTATACCCGTCAACACCTAAAAGAACATTTAGACTCCGTATTGCATGAACGCTCTGAGGGCAATTTAGAATTAATAGACGGTCGCATGATTTTTGATGCGGCAAAAGAAGGCGATGACTTTGCTTTAAAAGCAGTTCACCGTCTGGCGCATTATTTGGCGATTGGCATCATGAACATTGTAGCGGTTATTGATCCAGAAATGTTTGTACTTGGTGGTGGTATTGCCAATGCAGGCGAATTCTTATTAGAAATTGTGAGAGAAGAACTTGAAAAACAAAAGTATTTTAAAGCAGTTCCTGTTGGAAGTTTGTGTCTTGCAGAATTAAAAAATGATGCAGGTGTTTTAGGTGGGGCATTTTTGGCTAAAAGTAAAGTAGAAAAATAATAATAGAGGTGAAGGAAATGAAAAAAATTGGTTTAGATTACTCATACGGCTCAGTTGGACAACATGAAATTGATTATTTAGCACCTTTTATTGAAGTGGCTCACAAAATGCTACACGATAAAACTGGCCCAGGCAACGACTTCCTAGGATGGGTAGATTACCCTAAGACTTATCCCAAAGATGAATTTGCACGTATTAAAACAGCGGCAAAAAAGATTCAAGACTCCTGTGATGCTTTAATAGTTATTGGTATTGGTGGCTCTTACTTAGGGTCTAAAGCTGCTATTGAAGGCTTAAGTCATTCATTCTATAACAATATGCCAAAGGACAAACGTAAGGGACCTGAGATTTATTTCGCAGGACAAAACATTAGTGGGCGTTACCTAAAGCATCTTTTAGAGATGTTAGAAGGAAAAGACCTATGTGTAAATGTTATTTCAAAATCAGGAACTACAACTGAACCTGCAATTGCTTTTAGATTCTTCAAGGAATTACTTGAAGAAAAATACGGCAAGGACGGCGCAAAGGAAAGAATCTTTGCAACTACAGACGCAAGCAAAGGGGCTCTAAGAGAACTTGCAACACAAGAAGGGTATGAAACTTTTGTTATTGCAGATGATATTGGTGGTCGTTATTCAGTATTAACACCAGTAGGACTGCTTCCAATTGCAGCGGCAGGCATTGATATTGATGACATGATGAAAGGTGCTGAAGATGCTTATGAAGCATTCTCTACACCATCACTAGAAGGCAACCCATGTTACCAATATGTAGCCCTGAGAAATGCCCTTAAGAATAAAGGCAAGGATACTGAAATCTATGTAAACTACGAACCATCACTTCACTATATCAGTGAGTGGTTAAAGCAGCTATATGGTGAAAGTGAAGGGAAAGACCAAAAGGGATTATTCCCAGCATCAGTAGACTTCTCAACAGATCTACATTCGATGGGGCAGTTTGTTCAAGATGGTAACAGAAACTTGTTTGAAACCGTGCTTAACATTGAAGCCTCTGAAGATGATATGATCTTGAAGGCAAATAAGGAGAATCTTGATAATTTAAATTATCTAGAAGGTAAGACAATGAGTTTTGTGAATAATAAGGCATTCCAAGGGACACTTTTAGCACATGTTGATGGTAATGTTCCAAACCTAGTCTTGAATATTCCAGAGATGACACCTTACTACTTAGGATTCTTATTCTACTTCTTTGAAAAAGCATGTGGTGTAAGTGGTTACCTATTAGGGGTAAATCCATTTGATCAACCAGGTGTAGAAGCTTATAAGAAGAACATGTTTGCACTTCTTGGTAAAGAGGGCTTTGAAGACTTAGCTAAGTCATTAGAAGAAAGATTACAAAACTTATAATTCACAGCAAATGCTTAGAATTATTCAATAGAAGCATGAACGCCCTAGTCAGTTATGACTGGGGCGTTTTTTAGTATAAGTATTACAATAATAGGTCTTAACATGATAATCCTAAAACCAGACCTTATTGCCCAAGCTAGGGTTTTTCCCAATATTTGATAGAGAATCATTGGACAATTCATAGGATTAATTATAAAATTAAAAAAGCGTGATGTAATTCTATTGTTGCTTATACAGACATCACTACTGGAGGGTATCATGAGAGGAAAAATGACTCGAAAAGTGCACCCTGGTGAAATTTTAGGCAGATCAATTTACAGAGCTGAAGGAACTGTCTTAGTTACTAAGGGTACAGCATTAACAAAAAACATGTTATCAAGACTGATTGACGAAGATGTTTTGATGATTTATATAGACGATGACTTATCAAGAGGCATAGAACCAAGTAATGTCATTACAGATGAACAATTGCTCAAGGGCTCAGTCGAAATGGGTAAGGTTTTCAAAGAAATAAAGGAAAGCGTACATTTTTCATCAGATCAAAAGGATCAACGCTTGCGTTATGTCTACAACAGTTTACATATAGAAGTTCTCAGTAAGTTTTTAGATGATATAGAACGTGATATTATGGATAACCGTGAGGTACTTTATCAAGTATTCAACATGTTCAGTGTGGATATGTATACCTACAAACACTCTGTAGATGTGGCTATACTTGCGATGCTGATTGGTAAAGAGTTAGGGTATAATACGAAGGATATTAAATTGCTTGGGTTTGGTGGTATTCTCCATGATATTGGAAAATCACAAATCCCAGTGGAAGTACTAAATAAAAAAGGCAAACTTAGCGACGAGGAATGGACCTTACTTCAGCAACATTCAGAATTTGGTTATGAGTTAATAAAAGATGTGCTGTCATTAAACGGACATGTCAAACAGATGGTTCGATATCATCACGAGCGAAATGATGGTTCAGGTTATCCTTTTGCTCTTAAAAATGAAGAACTTTCAGAGTTCATAAAAATCATTATCGTAGCGGATATTTTCAATGCGATTGCCTCTAATAGAATTTATAGACAAGCCTTGACGCCTGAAAAAATTATTGAATACATTCATCAAGAAACTGTTTATAGATTAGATCATAAAATTGTGAACGCTTTAATGAAAGTGATTCATATTTATCCTGAAGGGCTGATGGTTGGCTTAAGTGATGGTAGACAAGCCATTGTAGTGGAGAGTAAAAAAGGAGCACCTACAAGACCGCTATTAAGAGATCTTAATACAAATGATATAATTGATTTATCCAAGGAATTAACAGTACTAATCAAAGAAGTAGCAAGTGAATCATAAGAATAATTGCAAGCATCTAATAGTCCATTGAGGCTAATAGATGCTTTTTTTTATGTTTAATTATTTAAAAAAACTATTCAGTTGACAATACTTCGACGTCGAAGTATAATGATACTGCATTTACTTCGATGTCCAACAAAATTAAGAAAAGAAACTTGAAATAAATGGTTTCTTTTTATGCAGTCGGGTAAAAACAGGATAGGCACAAAAAAAATAACACAGGATGGAGACAATGATTAAATTTCTAGGAGATGTACTTAAATTATATGTGGATCGAGCAGATTTCTTTTTAGAACTGCTTATAGAACACATAACATTATCAGGGATAGCAGTAATAATTATAACCTTAATAGGAGTGAGTGTAGGTATTTTCATCACTCGTAATGAGAGGATTGCATCCTTTGTCATTAGTTTGACTAATTTTCTTTATACGATTCCTTCGATTGCTTTATTTGGAGTTTTCGCAGGAACCATTGGTATTGGAGAAAAGGCAGCGCTACCAGCACTAATAATCTACGGCCTTTTGCCCGTTATACGGAATACCTATGTCGGTATTAGAGAAGTAGATCCATTGATTGTTGAATCTGCAATCGCCATGGGTGTGACAGATAGACAATTGCTATTAAAGGTTCAATTACCAATCGCTTTACCCGTTATATTTGCTGGTTTTAGAACAATGGTGGTTATGACCATTGCCTTAGCTGGTATTGCATCTTTCATTGGTGCTGGAGGATTAGGAGTCGCTATATGGCGTGGTATAACAACTTATTTTCAAGAGATGACTGTTGCGGGGAGCTTTTTAGTAGCATCTCTCGCAATTGTAACCGACTTAATTTTAGGTTTGATTGAAAAGAAAATTAGAATACGTGTACTAGGTGAAGAACAAAAGGGAGGAACAGTTAATGCTTAAGAAAGTAATGGCGCTAGGGCTAGTTTGTATGTTATTAATCGGGACAGCTGGGTGTACGAAGGAAGAGAAGAAGGTCGTTGTAGCATCGAAACCGCATTCGGAGCAATATATTTTAGCGGAGATGATTACACAATTAATTGAAGCACATACGGATATCACAGTAGAGCAGAAGTTAGGAATTGGTGGAGGAACATCAAACATTCAACCAGCAATGCTTAAAGGAGAAATCGATATTTATCCTGAATACTCAGGTACAGGATGGTTATTCGTACTTAAGCAAGACTTAGTAAATGATCCACAGGAACTTTATGAAAAAACAAAAGAAATGTATATGTCAGAATACAATATTGAGTGGTTAGACCTATATGGTTTTAACAATACTTATGCATTAGCAATTAGAGCATCAATCGCTGATGAACTTGGCATTGAAAGCTATAGTGATTTAGGCATGAAAGGCAATGATTTAGTATTTGGTGCAGAATATGATTTCTATGAAAGAGAAGATGGATTCCCTGCACTTTCAGCTGAATATGGCTTTGATTTTAAAGATAAAAAAGAATTAGATATCGGTCTTAAGTATGCAGCAATTGGTGCAGGCGAAGTAGATATTATCAATGCTTTTTCAACAGATGGTTTATTAAGCAGAATACGACCTAAAAGTACTTGTAGATGATCAATTCTATTTCCCATCTTACCAAGCAACAACACTTGTACGTGGTGAAACTTTAGAAAAATATCCTGAATTAAAGGATGTCTTAAATAAATTAGCAGGTCAGATTTCTGATGATGAAATGATTAAAATGAATTACGACGTAGAAAAGAATAACTTGGATCCAGTTCAAGTGGCAAAAGATTTCTTAGAAATGAAAGGACTGTTATAGTTGGCAATCATAGAATTTAGTAATGTAAGCAAATCATACACAGCAGGAACTACAGTAATTGATGACTTGTCTTTGACAATTGAATCAGGTGAGTTTATTACACTCATTGGTGAATCAGGGTGTGGTAAAACGACCCTATTAAAAATGATTAATGGACTTGTGTCACCTAGTGATGGCTATGTATCTGTAATGGGAAAATACCTTAAGGATTGGGATCTTATTACACTGCGTCGTCGTATTGGGTATGTTATTCAGCAAATAGGCATGTTTCCACATTTAACGGTTGAACAAAACATAGGCTTTGTTTTAGATATCATGAATGAATCTGAGGAAGCCAAAAAAAGCAGAAGTGTAGAACTCATTAATTTAGTGGGTCTTTCAGAAGACTATTTAGGCAAATATCCTGCTGCCCTTAGTGGTGGTGAGAAACAAAGAATAGGTGTTGCGCGAGCTTTGGCTGCCAATCCTGATATTTTGCTTATGGATGAACCTTTTGGAGCGGTTGACGAAATAACAAGAAAAATACTTCAAGAGGAAATATTAAGTATCCAATCTAAATTGAATAAAACCATCATTTTTGTAACCCATGATATTGAAGAAGCCTTAAAACTTGGGAGCAGAATCGTTTTATTCAACAAGGGACGTATAGAACAAATAGGAACAAAGGAAGAAATGGTATTCCGTCCAGCTAGTGATTATGTGAAGCAATTTTTTGGTTTTAAAAATTTTCTCGCTTATATGAGTGTGATGAAACTAAAGGAGTTTTACACGTTAGAAACTGCTGATGAAACTGAAGTTGTTGAATCTCATCTATCAATGGATGCAACCATTATTGAAGGGATAAAAAAATTATATGATCTAGGTGTAGCGGAGGTCCAAGTTGAAGGTGCTGAAAGTGAAGAAGCAACTTTTAGTATTCCAAAACTAAAAAGGTTAATCGACTTAAAATTATAATAAGGAGTGACTCTTATGAAAGGAAATTCAAGTGCTGAATGGGTAAAAACGTTGTTAGTTTATGGCCTTTTGGCCTGGATTTCCTTTTTTATTGCTTCAAGGGATAGCCATGTGTTAATTTGGTTACCGGCAGGTTATAGTATCTATGCTATGATTCGGGGCAATCGATTTACCATGGGTGCAATTTTTCTTGGTGGGGCATTGTTTTATGGGGGCCTTATTTATCACTTAACAGGAATCTTTAGTCCATCATCTGCAAGTCTCTTTGGTATGATTTTATTTGGTGTCGTAGAGATTTTGAATGGTTTTATTGGTCAACTGTTATATCAACGAATTTGTAGAAGCAGTGGTCAAGACAATCTTAGATTAGGTGTTGTTTTAATACGAGTTCTTCTTTTACCAAGTTTATTATCTGGTTTCCTTTATAGTTTTGTAGAATTCAACTTTCATGAGTTGAGTTATACGATTATATTATCAGAGTGGTTTAGTATTTCAGTTACATACTTCTTAGGAAGTGCGCTTTTGTTGCCATTCTTTTTTTATTACCATAAAGAAAAAAATACTATTTTAGAAGTTTTGAGACTGGAGTTAAGATGGACAATGGTAGCGATCATTTTAACGACTTTGATGATTAGTATTTATATTTGGCCAAAAGCTTTTATTGGTGCACTTTTCCTGGCAATAGTTATTTTACCGAGTATTAATGGAACAATAGGCATGGCATTGGTTATTATTTTGAGTATGGCACTCGCCAATGGCTTGGTAATGGCAGCAGAATATGAACTCATGTCAATTTGGCAGGTTTATGGTGCGCTTTTGATTGATGTCTTGGCGATTATAATCGGTTTTAATGTTGTTATTAAATTGGTCATGGATCATAAGATTGCAATTAACGATTTAGAAGATATTATAGAAGAAAGAACAGATAAAATGGATATATGTCTAGAGCGTATTGAAGAACTATCAGTCTACGATCAATTGACAGGGACATTGAATAGAAGAACCTTCATAGAACGTGGTGAAGAAGAAATTACAAGAATGAAACGCTATAAGCGTAGTTTGACCCTTATGCATGTGGATATTGATCAGTTAAAAGAGATTAATGATATTCATGGTTATAAGTTTGGGGATCGGGTTATTACAGATGTCGCAATACTTTGTGAAGAAAATATGCGGACAAGTGACATTATTGCAAGGGTTGCAGGTGATGAATTTGCTATTTTGATGCCTGAGACACAAGAAGGGGATGCCCTTATTGCAGCAGAAAAAATTCGAAAAGCTATAGAAAAATATTCTATAGAAATCGAAGCAGATATTTCAGTAGCCATTACAGCTAGTATTGGCGTGACATCATGCTTTGAAGGAATAGATCACTGTATGGTCAGTGCGGATTCAGCCCTCTATCGTGCAAAAAAAGCAGGGAGAAATACAGTCATTCTTTCCTCACAATTATAATTCCTACTTTAAAAAGTCTAACCTTTTATATATAATGTGTATTGGAGAAAAAGTTAGAAATATAATTAGGAGTCGAAAATGAGTATTTTAAATGTAAAAAAATTAAGTCATGGTTTTGGAGATCGTGCGATTTTCAATGACGTGTCTTTTAGATTATTAAAAGGTGAACATATTGGACTTATCGGTGCGAATGGCGAAGGTAAGTCTACCTTTATGAACATTATTACTGGTAAATTAGAACCGGACGCTGGGACTGTTGAGTGGTCAAAGCGTGTACGTGTTGGTTACTTGGATCAGCATACAGTATTAGAAAAAGGCATGACAATGCGTGATGTGCTTAAAACAGCATTCCAATATCTATTTGATATGGAAGCTGAGATGAATAGTATGTTTGAGCGTATGGGTGAAGTATCACCAGAAGAAATGGAAGACTTATTAGAAGAGACAGGTACACTTCAAGACATTCTTTCTCACAATGACTTTTATATCATTGATTCTAAAGTAGAAGAAGTTGCAAGAGGTCTTGGTCTTGTAGATGTCGGTTTAGATAAAGATGTAACGGAATTAAGTGGTGGACAACGTACCAAAATATTATTGGCTAAATTACTTCTGGAAAAGCCTGATATTTTATTACTTGATGAGCCTACCAACTACCTTGATGAGCAACATATCAATTGGTTGCGTCGTTACCTTCAAGAATATGAAAATGCATTTGTTTTAATTTCACATGATATTCCGTTTTTAAACAGTGTTATCAACTTGATTTACCACATGAACAATCAAGAGTTAAATAGATATGTTGGATCATATGACGAATTTATGCATGTTTACGAAGCTAAAAAGAAGCAAGTAGAATCTGCATTTAAGAAGCAACAACAAGAAATCAATGACTTGAAGGATTTTGTTGCTAGAAATAAAGCCAGAGTTGCCACACGTAACATGGCCATGTCCCGTCAAAAGAAATTAGATAAGATGGACGTCATTGAATTAGAAAGAGAAAAGCCGAAACCAGAATTTCATTTCATCTCATCAAGAGCTTCTGCTAAATTGATATTTGAAACGAAGGATCTTGTGATTGGTTATGATGAACCCTTATCAGCCCCTCTTAACCTTAAGATGGAAAGAGGACAAAAAATTGCCCTTGTAGGAGCCAATGGTCTTGGTAAAACGACACTTCTTAGAAGTTTACTTGGAGAAATCACACCAATATCAGGGAATGTCCAAAAAGGAGATTATCAGTACATCGGTTACTTCCAACAGGAAATTAAGGAAGCTAACTATAAGAGTTGTATTGAAGAAGTATGGGAAGAGTTCCCTTCATTCAATCAATCAGAAGTTCGTGCTGCCCTTGCAAAATGTGGCTTAACTACAAAACACATAGAGAGTAAAGTACTGGTATTAAGTGGTGGAGAGCAAGCCAAGGTAAGATTATGTAAAATCTTAAACCGCGAAAGTAACATTCTTGTTCTAGATGAGCCAACTAACCATTTAGATGTTGAAGCAAAAGCAGAATTAAAGCGAGCGCTTCAAGAATATAAAGGTACCATTCTATTAATTTGTCATGAGCCGGAATTCTACCAAGATATCGTAACGGATGTTTGGGACTGTGAAGAGTGGACGACGAAGATTGTATAGAAGTGACATTTAAATAGACACTAAGATTATAAAAGCTATAAAGACCAATGTTGGGTTTTTATAGCTTTTCTTATTTTATTAATTCTACTGCGCATCATGTAAAAATAATTCCCAATACAATCTTGGAATTGTTCCATTTCATTCTAATTTGTAGTATGCTATTAATAGAATAAACCGTACTTAATTGGGTATGAACAAATTACATATGTGAATGAAAATGATGGAGGGTGTTAACATGAAAGGTACAGTTGTTTCATCTTGGATAAAAACAAGTTATAAATTATATGGTGATAGTCTTACTGACGAAGCTTTAAGACATGCATCGATGGAAGTCGGAAAAATATACAAGCCGTCAGAGGATATAGATGATAATAAGCCAAATCTATTTGTTGACTATATTTCGAAGGCTAAAGGTAGGAAATCAATTGAGGTTTGGACTGAACTTGGTGAAGATAATGTTGGGACATTCTATGAACTATATCCTTCATTCTTCGAACATGACAATATGTACAATTTCTTAAGATCAATGTTTGATGTACATGTCGTTGTTACACAAAAAATACCTGGTGCCAATCCACCGATTCTTGGTATTACACCGGTTTCAAGATTTGAAGCGGAAATGACTTACGAATCCAAAAGAGGCATGTTTGGTTACTTCCATGGACTTCTTAAAGGAACGGCAAAACACTTTAATGAAAAAGTAGAAATTACTATTTTGGAACAATCAGAGGGCTATACTAAGATAAAACTTAAGTTCCCAAATGAAATATATTATAAGAAGCAATTTAAATGGAATAAGCTACTTAGCTTAGGTTTTATTAAATCGATTGCAGGAAAAGTTGCGCTTTTCTCTGGATTATTAACAGCGTTAACATATGGTGTTTTATCTCAATTTATTGATGGTGCACCACTTATGGGAGCAGTTGTCGTAGTAGGAGTAGCAGGACCTTATATTGCAAGTTCACTTTTAATGTTACCTATGACGAGTATTATTAATCATATGGATCAACTGAAGAATCGTAATTACGGAACAGAAAATGACATCCTAACAGGGGATGAATTTGAACGTATTAATGAAAGTATCAAAGACATCAAGAAAGTAGTAAGTGCAGACTTTGTTGGTTTCAAGGGTATTACAGATGAACTATCTGATTTTAGTCAGAAATTTGCAGTTGCTGCAGGCGAAATGGACGACACAGCAGGTGAAATTACTGGTGTTGTAGATCAATTGGCTATTACAGCAACGAGTCAAGCCACTGAAACTGAATCAGCAGCGTCAATATTACATGACAATATGCGTTCATTGAATGGTATTGTTCAACAAGAAAATGATAGTAAAGAAAAGTTAGAAACGACTGTTGTGAACTTAAATGACAGCTACCAAGACTTAAACGGTATTTGTGGCAACTTAACAGGTATCCTAAAAGAGTTCTTACAGGTACGTGAAAACAGTGTGGAATTACAAGCAATGGCAAATAGCGTGACAACAATTGTTGATACGGTAGAAGCAATTTCTACACAAACGAACCTATTGGCACTGAATGCTTCTATTGAAGCGGCAAGAGCTGGAGAATCAGGAAGAGGTTTCGCAGTTGTTGCTGAGGAAATCAGACAATTATCAGAACAAACACAAGATGCTGTAAATAGTATCAACGATAGTCTTAAATCATTTGTTGTTGAGATTGATGAATTAGGCAGTCAAATTGGCCATCAGTACGATGTTTTAGAAAAAGAAAATGACCATTTAACAGTTGTTGCAGATAAGAATTACAGTGCTGTTCAAGAAATTAACACGGTATCTGATAATATTATTGAAATGGTTAATCAATTAAATAAGGAAACAGATTCTGTTAATAAGGTTGCTCAAAATGTAGAATCTCTTGCAGCGATTGCTGAAGAAAACTCAGCATCAAGTCAAGAAGTAAGTGCATTTGTAACGACATTTAGTACTGAATTAAGTAAGATCATCAGAGACTTACGTGAATTCGACAATATGGCAACGGCTTACAAGGTAGATCTTAAGAGATATCAAATATAAGAAAAGTCATACAATTTAAGTATTTAAGTTCACCACAATTGTGGTGAACTTTTTTTGTTTTTTGTATTGACACCTAGTAAGTTGGGTGTTATTATAAAAAAGTCCTTTTAGAACGATGTTCCACTCAATGGAACAGAAGAGAGGCGTGTACATCAGAATTTATTGAAGTACGTTACAAAATAGTTGAACCCTATACAAGTATTACCCGATAAAACCTACTACAATTACCGTGGCAATCTGCTGTCACGGTAATTGGTTAGCGTTTTTCGTTATTTTTTTAACGTTCAACTATAGACTAATGATTATGACTTATAAAATGTGTCATCAGGGAGGAAGTAAAATGGAAAACAACAAAAGAATGCCTTCTTTTAAGGTATCACTATTTGTGTTCTTAACGATTATGGGCACTTTGGCAATTGGAATGGGTGTATTTAGAATGGATACACATGTACTTTTAGCATCATGTCTTTTAATGGTATGTGCTGTAACACTTAAATTAGGTTACACAATGGATGAATTATATGACGCAATGGGTGAGAGTCTTAAAAAGTCGGTTGTAGCCATGTTATTCTTTGTTATTATTGGTATGATTATCGGATCATGGGAATTAGCAGGAACAGTTCCAGCATTAATTTCTTATGGATTAAAAATTATAAAGCCAGAAGTATTTTTACCAGCAGGTTTTGCAGTATGTTCAATCACTTCATTTGCAACAGGAACCTCTTGGGGAACATGTGCAACTGTAGGTCTTGCCCTTATGGGTATGGGACAAGGTATGGGTATTCCAGCACCAATCGTAGCGGGTATGGCAGTTTCAGGTTCTATCTTTGGAGATCACTTCTCTCCAATGTCAGATACAACAGTATTGGCATCAACAGCAGCAGAAACAGAGTTATATGCACATGTTAGATCGATGGCAAAAACAGTCATTCCTGCATTTGTTATTTCAATCGTTCTTTACGGTATGATTGGAATGAAATATGTTGGTGATTTAAATTCTCCTGAAATTATGGAAATGCAACGTGTTCTTGGCGAAACATTTAACTTAAATCTTTTATGTTTCTTACCAATTATCATTGTACTAGTTCTTAGTTTCATGAAATTCCCATCGGTACCAACACTTCTTATCGGTATTTTTACTGGTATTGTAGTAGCGATGACGGTACAAGGTGCTTCTTTAAACGAAGTATTTGGTGCACTTAACTACGGTTACGGTACAGATACAGGGAATGCACTTGTTAATAAATTGGTACAACGTGGTGGTGTTCAAAGCATGATGTGGACATTCTCACTAGCATTTATTGCACTTTTACTTGGTGGTATCTTAGAAAAAGTTGGTTACCTAAGAGTACTTATTGCTAACGTTGTAAAGAACATCAAAAGCGCGGGACAATTAGTGGCATTAACATGGTTCACAGGTGTACTTGGAAACATGGCAATGGCGGAAGTTTATTTATCAATTATCCTTAACGGATCATTATACAAAGACATCTATGACGACAAAGGACTTGATCGTTCAATGTTATCAAGAATGTTAGAAGAAGGGGCAACACTTTCAGGACCAATGGTACCTTGGACAACGTGTGGTGCATTTATGGCAGCAACTCTTGGTGTCGCAACATTAGATTACCTACCATATGCATTTATTGGATTTATTCCACCTCTATTATCTATCGTAACAGCGAGCTTCGGTATCTTCGTAATCAAAGCCAATACCTGTTGATAAATCAGCAAAGGCTGTAAAAGCATAATAAATAGAAAATCACAGAAAAACTTAGTATAGAAGTAAGTGAAACACAAAATAAATCATAAACCCAAAGAACAAACTGCAAGGACGGTGGGCGTCCTTGCAGTTTGTTTATATCTAAAACCACCTATGTGAACCATTGACAAAATAATATGAGAATGATAGAATAAAATCAGAAATGAGAACGGTGTTCTATTAAATAGAACGTGTTATGTAAAGTGAATAATAATTCTCCGAGCCAATAGACCTAAAGGAAACCATGGTGTATTGGCCTGAGTCGCTAGCGGCTCACAGGGTTATGTCGGAAACGACATAGCCTTCCCTCGTATACAAGGAGATGAGTGAAAACATAGGTGTATTCGTTATGCCCAATGTTCTTTTTAAGTGTTTAAAAAGTTGACCTCACCTGTATACAGGTGAGGTTTTTTATATGTAATTTTAACAGATGAATGTGGGGAGGAAACTTAAATGGAAACAATTCGTGTAGAAGAAGCAGTAGGATCGGTACTATGCCATGACATGACAAAGATTGTACCAGGTGAATTTAAAGGGGTAGCCTTTAAAAAAGGTCATGTGATTAAGGAAGAAGATGTACCAGTACTCTTATCAATGGGTAAAGAGCATATCTATGTTTGGAAAAAAGAAGAAGGTATGCTACATGAAGATGAAGCTGCTGTTAGACTGGGTGCCCTTTGTAAAGGAAAGAACATCACAGGTAGTGAAATAAGAGAAGGTAAGATGAACTTAGTTGCTAAGTGTGACGGCCTTCTAAAAATAGATTTATACAAAATGGGTGAAATCAACAAAATGGATGAAATTATGATTGCCGCAAGACATCAGAATTTTATGGTTAAAAAAGGCGATAAATTAGCAGGTACACGTGTAATTCCTCTAATTGTCAAAGAAGAAAAAGTTGTTTGGGCAGAAGAGATTGCAGGGGATAATCCACTTATGACAATCTTACCAGCTCAAGCACATAAGATGGGTATTGTGACAACAGGTAGCGAAATATTCCACGGGCGTATACAAGATGCCTTTGGTCCTGTTATAAGAGAAAAAGCAGAAGCATTAGGGATTGAAATCATCGATCAAGTGATTGTAGATGATAAGCAAGAAGACATTGTCAAAGCCATTCATGATTTTGAGGCTCAAGGGGCAACGATGATTGTTTGTACAGGTGGTATGAGTGTAGATCCAGATGATCGCACACCATCAGCTATTAAAGAAGCAGGCGGGCAAATTATTACTTATGGTGCACCAGTCTTACCAGGGGCAATGTTCCTACTATCTTACAAAGGTGACTTACCAATTATGGGTTTACCAGGTTGTGTTATGTACGCTAAGAAGACGGTATTTGATTTAGTTTTACCAAGACTTTTATGTGGTGAAAAATTGATTCAAGAAGATTTAGCCCTATATGGACATGGTGGTCTTTGTTTAGAATGTGACACCTGTACATTCCCACAATGTGGCTTTGGAAAAGGATGTTAATATGGAAAAAATATCTTTAGAAGCAGCGGTAACCCTTCTTATTGCTTCTTGCCAAGTAGACTTAGAGAGTGAAAGCTTACCCCTACTATCGGCACTGGGACGCATTATTTCAGAGGATGTTGTCGCAAAAAACCATCAACCACCCTTTGACCGTTCACCACTAGATGGTTATGCGGTACGTGGAGAAGATACAAGTCACGCAACAGCAGAAATGCCAGTGACCTTAGAGGTTATTGATGAAGTTTGTGCAGGACATGTTTCAGAAAAAAAACTAGAGGCTGGTCAGTGTATTCGTATTATGACAGGTGGTCCAATGCCAGCAGGCAGTAATGGGGTCATCAAACAAGAAGACACCAATGAAGGCATAGAAAGAGTAGATATATTTAAAGGCATAAAAGCCCATCAAAATTATTGTTACGCTGGAGAAGATTACAAAGCAGGTGAAGTCCTTCTGACAGCAGGTGAAAAACTTAGTGCTTATCATATTGGTTTATTAGCCAGCAATGGTATTACAGCTGTAAGTGTAAAGAAGAGATTAAAAGTCGGTTTGATGAGTACAGGCGATGAACTGATTGAACCTGGACAAGCCTTAAGAGCGGGTAAAATTTATAACAGCAATTTATATACATTACAAGCAAGACTGATTGAATTAGGCTGTGAGCCTATTGTGATGGGCACTATCCAAGATGATGTTGCAAAGGGTATGGAGTTAATTAAACATTACTCAGAGCAAATTGACTTAATGGTGACAACTGGTGGCGTATCTGTCGGTAAAATGGATATCATGCACCCAATCTTTGATGGCCTCAATGTATCAAGATTATTCTGGAGATTAAAACTGAAGCCGGGTACACCAGCCTTAGCTGGCATCTACAATGAAACTTTACTCCTATGTTTATCAGGGAATCCATCGGCAGCGAGCATAACTTTTGAGTTATTGTTTAGACCTTTACTAGCAGCAGTCACAGCTTGTGAAGCCATGAATATCCGCATGGCGATTTGCACACTGGGAGAGGATTTTCATAAGAAAAGCCCTACCAGACGCTTTATCAAAGCCATGGTAGATGGAGCAAGCGTTATGATGACAAAGGGCAATCAAAGCTCTGGTGTTCTCAAATCAATG
>JMSV01000053.1_pt1 | contig 23953 bp, 24 predicted proteins | sample 179021 | NCBI WGS metagenome assembly JMSV01 (sample SAMN02769581, study PRJNA246767) | bioreactor metagenome | isolation source: Culture-2 Bioreactor Bmz derived from microbial biomass from the upper 2 cm... | place: Germany: Bremen | collected day 87 after inoculation | reverse complement strand
TTTAATATACTGATAGTTGCTGTATTTTAAATATTAAATTATTATATTTGTTTTTATTATTTCTATCTTAACTTTATCAATTTATAACTAATAATGTAGAATGAAATTTTTAACATTATCTTATCATAATATTTTGACAAAAATATGTCAATAATCTAAAGAGGATTATAATTAGAATATTATGAATTATTTCTTTTATTGAGGATTTGTTTGGAGAAATTTTACTAATCAAAAAAGAAAAGTTATGATATACTAATAAATAAGAATTTATGACTTAAAATAATTAAGTGAATGAATTTAATTATTAAAATAAGATTTTGGAGATCATCAATGAGAAAAATAGTTCTAATAATACTGATAATTTTTATATTTACATTGTTTTCTGGGTGCGTTATAAAAGATGAAGTAATAACGTATTCTGCAAAAAAACCAATAGAAGCACCTACTGCGACTCCTGTGCCGACTCCTTTGGCTGATTATCCTGAAACAATCGTGCAATGGATGATTCCTTTTGCGCAAGCTACCGATATTGATAATTGGAGCAGAGCGATGGGAAAAGCATTTACGCAAAGTTATGATTGGCGAGTTATGTATACGAATATATCTGGTGGATTATCTGGATCCACTGGAATTTATAAAGTGTTCAATTCAAAGCATGATGGGTATATGTTTTCTTCGTTTGGCGAAAGAACGTTGACCGTACCTGTTTATGTTGAAGGTGAGATATCATCGAAGGATTGGGAATATTTTATTGCTGGGGGTTGTCCAAGTATTTTATGTGTTGCGCCTGATATTGGACCTAATACTGCGGAAGAGTTTATTACGGCTGCAAAAAACATAGAAGAGGATAATGAACTAACTGTTGCTGTTAGTGGTGGAGGATTGCAGGCTGCACTTCCTTACTATTTTGTTACAGAAGGTGGCATAAAGTTTAATATTAAAGAGTATAAGACTGATGAATATGCTAGAGCAGCATGTAAAAATAATGAAGTAGATGCAGTTATTATGCCTGCTAACGTTATTGCTGTTGATGTTGAGAAAAAAGATTTAATACCGATTGCTGTTATGGAAGAAAAAGCTTATACGAATCATAGTTTTTATTCGAATACAATTCCATCAATTAGAGATACTGTTCCAGCACTCAAGCAAGAAGCTTTGATTGCACTTAGGCAGTTAAGAGGTTTTGCACTTCCGATCGATACCGATAAGAGTAAATTACTATCAATAGAAGAAAGATTTATTGGACTTTCAAACAATACGACTTTTGGTGAGTTTGTTAAAACAACATTTGCAAATATGTATTTGTATACTGGGCAAGAGGCACGTGAGCAAGTTGAACTGACCGAAAGATATTTATGTTGGATACTTTCTGATATGAATAAAGCGGGATATACACCAGAATATGTTGGAATAGAACGTCCATATTAATACTTGATTTTATATTTAAAATCATTAAAACATTAAACTTGGTTATTTACATATTTGATATAGGGAATGGATGGTAACAAAGCTATGTAAGAGGCTTAAAAAGCTTACATGTGGGTTATAGTCCTTATCGATATACTAAAGAGTTTATAGAGTATAAAGCGAAATATTTTTTTAATATTAATGTTGAAATTTAAAGTCTAAGATTGTAAAAGATGCAGTTTTAGACTTTTTAGTTGAAAAAAACAGGATAATCGTATTGATTATCCTGCTGGTAAAATTCTATTTTAATTGTTTTTACACTATTGAACTACTTCATCATAATACATGCTAATAATAATCTCTTCAAGGCTGAAGTAATCAGCAAATACCCCTGAGTCATAGTAATCACCATCTTTGATTTCAAGGTTTCTCCATTTTTTTGCACCATAGAAAGCTTCATAATCATATGCTGTATACTCTTCCATATGTTCTTTGATCTTTCCGATATCATCAACTTCTAATGAGTCTACTGTTTGCATTGATAGAGAATCGATGTCTATATCGCTTAGCAGACCTGCTAATGCACTGATTTCTTCAAGGTTTAAATCAGTTCTCATCAAGTTGCCTGAGATCATTGAGCCAGCAAGCTTAGGAACAGATTCTGCTAAACCTTCACTTTGAAGTTTTTTTGCAAGTGCTTTTACAAAAACTTGAGTATTAGATACCCTTCCAAGGTCTCCACCAGAGTTGTGTCTGTCACGTACATAAGTCATAGCAGTTTTACCAGTTAGATGAACAGTTTGTCCTTTTCCACCAACGCCTGGTATACCATTGTTTAACACGACATCTATACCGCCTATTTTATCAGTTAATTCGCGAAGACCAGTCAATCCAATTTCAACATAATTGTTAATTTCCATATCAAATACTCCAAAAGTATTCATGAATTCTTGGATACACACTACACTATTTGCTAATTGGAATTCAGCTTCATTTTCAGCACCACCAGCACTATATGCACTGTTTATTTTATCGAAAAATTCATCATCTAATTCTTGTCTTCTATTATAATGGTATAGATGAGCAACTGTATCCCTTGGGATTGAAATAGCTTGTATAGAGGCATCATCAAGGTCAATTGCCATAACAATCATTATATCAGTATTTCCACCATCTCTTCTTTGCTCTTCAACAGGTGTAGCATCTCGACCTAAAACAGCTATACTAACTATATTGTCTTTTTTCACATAAGATTTTTGATCTCTTACCAAGTCAACTTCAATAATTTTTGCTTGTTCTACGCCTTCAATTTCTATATTTTCAATGACGATATCGTCGCCAAAGAAGACGGAAACTGGATTTTCTGATGCTTGCTTAACTCTTGCAGCCACAACAGCAGAAATTACTATTGCAACAGTTAACGTTATTGTAAATACAAAAATCAATATTTTTTTTAAAGTCATAAAAACTTCCTTTCGAATACGGTACTATTTTCTTAGAATAATCCATAGAATAATATCATCTTTAGTCAGAATTTGCAATAAACAAGGTGTGAATAATTGATGAAATGTAAAAATATATGTTTAAATACAAATTATTAATAATTAAATTAAATTAGAAAATACTAATATTATTAAATACTTTATAAAAAGGATGATTAAATATGAATTCTAGAATCAAGAAGAAACTAAGAAAACAAAGAGAAATAAAAATTTATAATGAGAGTTTAAAGAGTAACTTTGATCCAAATGGGAGTTATACTGGAGTTTGTTTAAATAAAGATGAAAAACCAGTTCAGGATGCTGATGATTTATAAATAATTATTTTTAGACTTATCGCATGAGAAATGGGAATATATTAATTTTATAATTGCTGAGTGATAAATAACCGTACTGATAATTAATAGAACGGTTATTTTATTTGAGATCTCATGGTTGTTAGATAAATAATATAAGGAGATAAAACATATATATTTTAGAGTAATGAAGCCAATGGCGACATTTAGATGTAATATTACTAATAATACAACTTTTATTGATAATTAATTGACGTTTATAACTTGGATATATTATAATCATGGTTAGTAATCAAAGGTTGTTTTAATATGACTTGAAATATTTTAAGAAATTGGAAGTGGGTAATTTGAAAGTATTTAATACTAAAACTAGACAAAAAGAAGAATTGGTAACAATAGAACCTGGTAAAGTCAAGATTTATGCTTGTGGACCTACCGTTTATAATTATTTTCATATTGGGAATGCTAGACCGTTTATTGTGTTTGACACTTTAAGAAGATATCTTGAATATAGGGGATTTGATGTTACTTTTGTTCAAAACTTTACTGATATTGATGATAAAATGATATCTAATGCAAATAATGAAGGAATTAGCGTTAAACAATTAGCTGATAAGTTTATTGGCGAATACTTTAAGGATGCTGAGGCACTTAATATTAAAAAAGCACATATACATCCAAAAGCTACGGAACACATGGATGAAATTGTTGTGTTGATACAAAAATTAATCGATAATGGTCTTGCTTATGAATCAAATGGCGACGTTTATTTTGACACATCTGCATTTGAAAATTATGGGGAATTATCAGGTCAAGCGATTGAAGATTTAGAATCAGGTGCAAGGATTGAAGTAAGTGACATTAAACGTAATCCTATTGACTTTGCATTGTGGAAAGCAAAAAAAGAGGGAGAACCTTTTTGGAAGAGTCCATTTTCTGAAGGAAGACCTGGTTGGCATATTGAATGTAGTGCTATGAGCATGAAATATTTAGGTGAAACAATAGACATTCATGGTGGAGGGCAAGATTTGATTTTTCCTCATCATGAAAACGAAGTAGCACAATCAGAAGGTGCAACAGGTAAAACTTTTTGTAATTATTGGATGCACAATGGATATATAAATATTGATAATAAGAAAATGTCTAAATCTAAAGGGAATTTCTTTACAGTTAGAGATATACTAAAAGAGTTTGATCCAATAGCTGTTAGATTATTTATGCTTTCTTCACATTATAGAAATCCAATAAATTTTTCTGGTGATTTATTGACACAAGCTGTTTCTGCATTGGATAGAATCAAAAATTCAAAACAAAATCTAGATTTTATTGCACAAAATGATAAAAAAGTCGAAGATGTTGGTATTGATAGTCTTAACGATAAATTTAAAGCAAAGTTTAATGAAGCAATGGATGATGATTTAAATACTGCTGATGCTATTGGTACAATTTTTGAGTATATAAAAGAAGTAAACTTATTAAGCGAAAATTCAATGAATGCTAATGAAGCGAAAAAATCTAAAGAATTTATTAATATGCTTTTAGATGTTTTGGGATTATATAGAGAAGATGTAGCTGAAATTCCACAAGAAGTTTATGATCTTGTTGAACAAAGAAAAATAGCAAGAAGTGAGAAAAACTGGGCAAAGTCAGATGAAATTCGTGACCAAATTACAAGCATGGGATATGAAGTAAAAGATACTGCTGATGGTGCAAAAATAAATAAAATTTAGGTGGATATTTTGAAAACAAGTTTTTATAAAGTAATATCAACGGTAGCTTCGATTATGCTATTGATACTCTTAATATTTGGAACAATCCATTATTTTGGGCTTAATAAAGGTATCTATGGTTTTTTACAAAGACAACTTAAAGTCAATGATGAAATTGGGATAACTCAAGCTGATTTAGATGAAGTTACTGATGTTTTTATTGATTATACAAAAGATAGAATAGACAGTATCGATGTTGCTGTTACTTTGGATAATGAAAAAACGGAAATGTTTAATACAAGAGAAAAGCTACATATGATCGACGTTAAAAACTTATATATATCTATGATTTATATTTGTTATTTTTTCCTTGCGTTTATCATTGTTGTTTTTTCGTATTTATTCATAAAAAAGAAAAAGTCTGTAATATTTGAAATGCACAAAAAAGTATCTGTTGGATTCTTATTTTTTTGTGTCGCATTGATTGCATACTTTATAATCGATTTCAACAGTTTTTGGACAAATGTTCATTTGTTGTTGTTTACAAACGATTTGTGGCTATTGAATCCAATGACGGACAGGATGATTATCATGTTTCCTTTGAACTTTTTTATGTCATTAAGTAGCATTGTGCTATTTATTTTTGTAGCAATATTTGTTCCTCTTTTTGTAATAGCGAATAAATATTCAAAAATAAAAGAAGATAGGAATTAGATTTTGGATATTAATATATTAGCAATTGAAAGTTCTTGCGATGAAACTGCTGCTTCTGTTGTAAAAAATGGACGCTATGTTTTATCAAATGAAATATACTCGCAAATCGACATTCATGCTGAGTATGGTGGTGTTGTTCCAGAAATCGCATCAAGAAATCATACTCATAAGTTGCCATTTATAGTAAATGAAGCGATTGATAAAAGTGGTTTATCTATTGATGATATTAGCGGCATAGCAGTAACGAGTGGACCGGGTTTGGTTGGAGCACTATTGACGGGTGTTTCTTTTGCAAAAGCATTTGCATATGCGAATAAAAAGCCTTTAATAGCGGTTAATCATATCGAGGGGCATATTTGTTCAAACTATATCAGTGATGAAACATTTAGTCCGCCATTTATTTGTTTGATAGTTTCTGGCGGTCATACTCATATTGTAAAAGTTGATACTGATAACTGTTATACTTTGCTTGGTCAAACTAGAGATGATGCGGCAGGAGAAGCTTTTGATAAAGTTGCAAGAGTTCTTGGTCTTAGATATCCTGGTGGACCCAATTTAGAAAAATTGGCGAAAAATGGTGACAGCGAAAAATATAAATATCCTAAGAGTTTTAGAGGTGAAAAGCATTTAGATTTCACTTTTAGTGGTTTGAAAACAGCAGTTATTAATCACTTGCACAAGATGAAACAAAATGATGAATCATACAAGCCAGAAGATGTGGCGGCGTGTTTTCAAAAAAATGTTGTTGAAGTTTTAACTAACAATACTTTTGAAGCTTTGAGGCGACAAGGCATTAATAAGTTGTGTGTAGCAGGTGGTGTTTCTTCTAATGAAGCACTTAGAAAAAGCTTTACTGATAGGGCAAAAGAAAATAATGTGGAATTGTTTTTACCTAATAAAATATATTGTACTGATAATGCAGCAATGATTGGTAGTGCCGCATATTTTAAATTTAATGAGGGGATTGATTTAACGCTCAATGCTAATCCTTCTTTAAAACTTGATTTTAAATGTGATTCTAAAATTGATTAAGAAAGAATATAGATTCAATATGACAAAAAATGAATTTTTAAAAAAAATAATATTATACAGATATACTTTTATTTTAGTAGCTATGCTATTAATTATAATTGGATCAATTATTCTTGGGTTGGTTATGGCTAACAAGAATGTTGTGAGCTATACAGCAAAAGCAACAGAAGTTTTGCCTACGCCAAATGCAACTGTAATTATGCCTGAAAAACAGACTTATGAGAGTTTTGGTAATATTTCAATGTGGGAGTCTGATGAATTGGTTGAACCAGAAGAGTCAGAAGAATTAGAAGAGTTTTATCAACAGATCGAAGAAGCAGAAAAAGAATATGATTATGAAAATCCTAATTTTGTTAAGAAATTAGTAGTGATTGATGCAGGTCATGGTGGTTTTGATAGTGGTGCTATTGGTAGTTTTTCTGGAGTGCATGAAGATGATATAAACCTAACTGTCGCATTAAAATTAGAAAAACTGTTTATTGATAATGGGTATGATACTGTTATGACTAGAAGTGATGAAAAAGCTGTTGGTTCTACAAAATTGGGTGATATGCACATTAGAAGAGCTATTATTGAGAAAGCAAACTCTCAATTGACTATTAGCATACATATGAATTTCTTTACTGATGCTAGTGCTTCGGGTCCTCAAGTGTTTTATTGTGAAAATTCTAAAAAAGGTAAAACAGCAGCACAACTTATACAAGATAATTTGGATAAATATTTAAATCCACCAAAAAAGCGAGAAATTGCACAGGAAAGATATTATATTTTAAGAAGTGGTGCAAGTCCATCAGCTTTGGTTGAATGTGGTTTTTTATCCAATAAAAATGAAGAATATTTATTAAGGCAAGAGAGTTATCAAGACAAGATAGCACTAGCTATTTATAATGGTGCACATGCATATTTACAGAGCGAGAATAATAGTTAATAAAGATAATTTTAATAGAAGCGAAGAGAGTAAGCGATGAAAGATATAATATATTTTGATAATGCGGCAACTACAAAACCAATAGATAAAGTAAAACAAGCTTTTTTGCAATATTGTGATGATGAGTGGTATAATCCTTCTGCGTTATACGAAAAAAGCTCTTATGTATATAAAGACATGGAAGATGTAAGAAAAACGATTATTAAACATCTAGGGTTGTGCGATGGACAAGTTGTTTTTACGTCTGGTGGAACAGAAAGTAATAATATTGCTATATTAAATAGTGTTTCAAATCACAGCAAATGTCATTTTATTACTAGCTCTTATGAACACGATGCAGTAAACAATGTATTTAAATCGTTAGAAGTAAATCACGAAGTTACTTATATAAAACCTAATAAACATGGTGTAATTGATGCAGTAGATGTGATTGAGAATATAAAAGATAACACTGTTTTAGTGAGTATAATGCATGTTAACAATGAAACTGGAGCAATCAATGATATTAATAATATCTCAAATTCAATAAAGGCAAAAAATAATAAAATAGTTTTTCATTCAGATGGCGTACAAGCATTTATGAAAACCGACATTGTTTTAAGTGATAATATTGATTTATATTCGGTTAGTGCACATAAAATTGGTGGACTTAAAGGCACTGGTGCGCTATACACTAAAAAAGGATTCAAACTGAAGCCGATTATGTATGGTGGAGGTCAAGAAAAAAGTATTAGAAGCGGTACTGAGAACACATTTGGAATAAAATCATTTAAGCTTGCCATTGATAATTTCAACAATGATTTGACTAAAATAAACGAATTAAGAAGCGCGCTTATTGCAGGGCTTAATAAAATTAGCGATGTTTCTATAAATTCACCGACACAAGATAATTTGTTTTCACCTTATATATTAAATGCTTCAATTATTGGAGCAAATGGCGAAACACTTTTGCATGCACTAGAACAAAAAGGAATTTATATTGGAATCGGTTCAGCATGTTCTTCAAAAAAGAGAACCAATAGGGTTCACAGCTCTATAAATTTAAGCAAACACCAAAGTGAATCCACAATAAGAGTGAGTTTTAACAATACAAACACAATAGAGCAAGTTAAATTGCTGCTAAATAATATTGAAAAAATAGCTGATGAGCTTAGAATTTTCAAGAAAAGGTAAAACTAAAGGGGAATAAAAAATGGATAAAATTATATTAGTTAGATATGCCGAGATACATTTAAAAGGCTTAAATAGGCCATACTTTGAAAAATTATTAGTTACTAGGATTAGACAAAGCCTAGTCGGTTTTGAAGGAATAAAAGTAATAAAAATGATGAGTCGAGTTTTTGTTTATGGAGTTGCTGATAATAGGATTAATGAAGCGACAAGCCGAATAAGCAAAGTTTTTGGCGTTCATTCTCTTTCTATTGCCGTTCAAGTGGAGAAAAATGTTGATGCTGTTGCAATCGAAGCTACAAAACAAATCAAAGAATATATGGAAAAAAATGCATTAGAAAATTTAACTTTTAAAGTTGTTGCTAAAAGAGCAGACAAACGATTTGCTATGAATTCACAACAACTTGCTGCTGAAGTCGGAGGAAGAGTACTTGAAAATGTTGCAAATTTAAGTGTTGATGTTAAAACACCTCAGGCTAAGATTTTTGTTGAGATTAGAGAAGATGCTTATTGTTATACGCAGATTATTCCAGCCGTAGGTGGCATGCCTGTTGGTAGTAGTGGCAAAGCTATGCTACTGCTTTCTGGTGGAATTGATAGCCCTGTTGCAGCATATATGCTTGCAAAACGTGGTGTTAAAGTTGATGCTATTCACTTTTTTAGCCCGCCGTATACTAGTGAAAAGGCGAAACAAAAAGTTATTACACTTTGTGAAAAACTATGTCCATATTTGGGCGAGATAAAGCTTAATATAGTAAATTTTACGGAGATTCAAAAACAACAATATAAAAATTGTCCTGAAAAAGAAACTACGATTTTAATGAGAAGAACTATGATGAAAATTGCTGAGAAGGTTGCTGCAAAAAGTAAGGCTCAAGCACTAATAACTGGTGAAAGTGTAGGACAAGTTGCTAGCCAAACTGTTGAAAGTTTAGCTGTAACAAATGCTGCGGTTAGTATGCCAGTATTTAGACCACTAGTTGGACTTGATAAATCAGAGATAATTGCAATTAGCGAAAAGATTGATACATTTGAAACTTCAATCTTACCATTTGAAGATTGCTGTACTGTTTTTGTGCCGAAACACCCTGTTACAAAACCTAAGCTTGCGGATATAGAAAAAAGTGAAAAACTCATTGATGAGGAAGAATTAATCGAGGAAGCTATAAATAATATGGAAACAATTATTGTATCAGTATAAGTATTTTTGTTGCAATTAATAATGACTTTATTATACAAAAATGATACAATACTTATCGGCAAATAAAAGGACGAAAAAATGGTTTATAACAAAATAATAATAGGTGCAGGGTTATATGGACTTTATTCTGCTTATAAATGTAAAGATCAAAAAGTGTTAGTTTTAGAGTATGATGATGCAGCTTTTTCCAGAGCTACATATATCAACCAAGCACGCGTTCATATGGGTTATCATTATCCGAGGTCATATTCTACTGCGATTAAGTCAGCAAAATATTTTCAAAGATTCAATAATGATTTTGGTTTTTGTATAGAAAAAGAATTTGAAAAAGTATATGCGATTTCTAGTAAGTTTTCTTGGACAAGTGCAGATCAATTTAAAAAGTTTTGCGATTATTCTTCTATAAAATGTGAAGATATAAATCCTTCTAAATATTTTAAAAATTCAATGTGTTCAGGTGCGTTTATTACAAAAGAATATACTTATGATGCAATGATTTTGAAAGATTATTACTTAGAGAAACTGAGTGAGCATGATAATGTCGATATTATTTACGGTGCTAGGATAAAAGATATTAAACCTAATGAGTCTCAATATGAAGTTATGCTAGAGGATGGATCCATTCATTCTACTGGATTTTTATTGAATGCAACATATGCGTCAACAAATCAAATTTCAAATATTTTAGGGTTTAAACCTTTTAATATTAAATATGAGCTTTGTGAGATAATTTTATGCGAGGTGGACGATAAGCTTAAAGATGTAGGGATTACCGTTATGGACGGTCCGTTCTTTTCTATTATGCCATTTGGTAAAACTGGATTACATTCATTAACTTCTGTTACATTCACACCGCACATCACAAGCTATGATTCTCTGCCTAAATTTAAATGCCAGAAACTAAGCGGTGGTTATTGTAGTGAAAAACAACTTGGAAATTGCAATAATTGTCCAGCAAAACCTGAATCAGCATATAGTTATATGTCAAAGTTAGCAAAAAAAATATCTTAAAGACGAATATGGTTTCAAGTATCATAGTTCTTTGTTTTCTATGAAACCAATACTTCAAGCATCAGAAATAGATGATTCTAGACCTACTGTAATAAAACAATTTTCTAGCGATCCTACTTATGTTAGTGTTCTTTCTGGAAAAATAAATACAGTTTATGATTTAGATGAATTTTTAGAAAATAATTAATAATTCAATTAAATATTTAATTAGATAGAGGGGTTTTATAAATGATAATTACAAATAAAGAAAAAAACTTTGTATCTGCTGTTATATATATATATGATAGCGAAGAAAACGTTTTCGATTTTATAATAAAATTGCACAATTTATTCAGCGAGAATTTTGAAAAGTATGAGCTTATTTGTGTTAATGATAGCTCAAATGATAATAGTATCAATGAGATAAAAAGGGCATGTGAAGCGACAGAAAAATCCGTTGTTAGTATTGTCAATATGGGGTATTATCATGGTGTTGAGCTTGCAATGAATGCAGGTGTTGATTTGTCAATTGGTGACTTTGTCTTTGAATTTGATACAACAATTATGGATTATGAATTAAAACTAATTATGGACGTATACGCACATTCGCTTAAAGGGTTTGATATAGTTAGTGCATCGCCAAAGAATCAGATTCATAAGTCCTCAAAATTCTTCTATAAAATCTATAATCAACATTCTGATAGTAAGAACAATTTAAAGACAGAAACTTTTAGGATACTTTCAAGACGAGCTATTAACAGAGTTCACTCTATCAGCAAGACAGTTCCGTATAGAAAATCCATATACAATAGTTGTGGTTTGTCAGTTAGTTCGATAGATTATGATAATGATATTACAAGCAATAAAAAAACAGCAGAAGAGTCTAAGGTTAGAAAATCGATTGCAATAGATTCATTGATGCTTTTTACTGATATCGCATTTAAATTTTCGATGAGTATGGCATTTTTAATGATTGCTGCTGTATTATGTGTTGCAATATACTCTGTGGTGATTTTTACATCTGGGTCACCTGTTGAAGGATGGACAACAACAATGCTTTTCATCTCAATTGGATTTTTAGGTATATTTGCAATTTTAGCGATAATAATCAAGTATTTATCATTATTGCTGGATTTAACATTTAAAAAAGAAAACTATTTTATCATGTCTATTGATAAAATTACGAAATAGTAAGGGATAATATATGATTAATTCAATGAGAAAAAACAAAAAGGGCATACTATTAATGATGGTATCGGCTCTTTTAGCTTGTTTCGGACAACTTTTTTGGAAGTTGAGTGTTGATGGAGGTATTTATCTTCTTCTACTTGGGTTCGTACTTTATGGTCTAGGTGCAGTGGTTATGATGGTTGCGTTTCGTTTTGGTTCACTATCAGTTTTGCAGCCTATGCTTAGCATAAACTATGTATTATCAATATTCCTAGCAGCTACAATATTAAATGAACCAATCACTATATTAAAAGTAGTCGGTGTTATCATAATAATAATCGGTGTAATATTTATTGCAGGAGGTGATAGCTAATGGTATATGTTGCTATTTTGTTAGTTATGACTATGATGGGTGCTGTTGGCGGATATTTATTAAAAAAGTTATCAGAATCCAAAACACTTATCGATACAATAAAGAATAAATATTTATATCTTGGTGGATTTACTTATTTAACTGCATCGTTATTAAATATTTATATACTCAGGTTTCTTGATTATTCTGTTGTTTTACCATCAACTGCATTGACGTATATATGGACAATGCTTATTTCGTCCAAATTTTTAGGTGAAAAAATAACATATAGAAAAATAATAGGAACTGTATTGATAATTATCGGTACTATTATAATAGGTCTTAGTTAAGGAGATATTTTGAAAGTTTTATGTTTGTATAACATTCCATCTCCATATCGAATCGATTTTTGTAATGAACTTTCAAAGTATGTGTCTTTGGATGTTGTTTTTGAGCGTGAAAAAGCTTCAGATAGAAATGATTTGTGGCAATCAACTGGTAACGAATCGTATAATACTTTTTATCTTAAAGGCATCAATGTGGCGGCCGAGCAAGCATTATCATTTGGTGTTATCAAATTTCTAAAAAAATCTAAATATGATTTGATTATTATTGGAGGATATTCTACTCCGACTTCTATGCTTAGTATTTTGTATTTAAAGCTTAAAAAAATGGATTATGTACTAAATGCTGATGGAGCGTTTATAAAGCATGATTCAAAAATCAAGAAGTTGGTTAAAAGTTTTTTTATAAAAAATGCAAAAGCATGGCTTTCTACTAGCGAAGAAACGTCCAAATATTTTAAATATTATGGAGCAAAGGAAAAATCAATTTATAAATATCCGTTTTCATCCCTAAAAACAGCTGATATTATCAGAAAACCGCTAACAAAAATCGAAAAAAACAATATCCGTCATGAGCTCGATTTAACAGAAGAAAAAATTGTATTGTCTGTTGGGCAATTTATCGATAGAAAAGGTTTTGATATTCTATTAAAATCATGGAAAGGCATTGAGGATAATTGTGGTCTTTATATTATTGGAGGAAAACCAACTGAGCAATATTTATCTTTGATAGATGATTTAGAATTGAAAAATGTTCATTTTGTCGATTTTGTAGATAATAGCACAATGAAAAAGTATTATATGGCGTCTGATTTATTTGTGCTTACGACAAGAGAAGATATTTGGGGGCTTGTGATTGGTGAGGCAATGGCTTTTGGACTTAGCATTATATCAACAAACAAATGCAATTCAGCTCTTGAACTTATAGAAAATGATAATGGAGTTGTAGTGGGCGTTGAGGATGTAAAAGCTACAAATACGGCTTTAAAAACTATTCTATATGATGATGATATGTTGAGATCAATGGGGGAGAGCAGTTTGGATAAAATCAGATCATATACCATTGAAAATATGGCTAAAGTCCATTTTGAAATATTTGAAAAACTTATTTAGCTAAATTTTTAACATGTTCGATCAGTTTTTTATGTGGAATTGCAAAATTACCAGAAACCTGTTGACCATCTTCAATATTTTTAGTTACAACAGCTCCAATACTAGCCTTTGATTTAGTGCCGATTTTTAGCCCATTTACGATTGTAACCGATGGGGCAATATAAACATCGTCACCCATAGTAACACGCCCAGAAATAACCGCATGTGCCATTATTAAGCATCGCTGTCCGCAAATGAAATCGTGAGCAATTTGAGCATAATTATCTATTTTAGTATTTTCACCAATACGTGCAGTTTTGAAGATTGAATTATCGATACTGCAACTGCTCTGAGTTTCTACATTGCGTTCAATAATCAATTCACCCATAGAAACAACGTTAATAACATTATCTCCATCACGATAAAATTGAAATGCTGGTCCGCCAATTACATTGTTAGGTCCGATTTTTACATTATCTTTAATAGTCACAAACTCATTGATTACCGTATTTGGCTCGATTATTGTGTTTTTTCCGATATAAACATTGTTTTTAGCAACCACAGCAGTTGGATGGATTATAGCAGACTTATCTATAAAAGTTGGTTTGGTAATCTTATAATTATGTTTTTTTGCAATAATATTATGAGTTGTATAATAAAAACATTTTGGGTTGTCAGAGATCACTACACCAAAACGTTCTGGTATATCGGCTTGATCATAGATTTTTTTTGTTGTTATAAATCCAAACACAGATGGATTATTGATGATATTATCTAAGTATTTTGCATTTAAGCAAAAACAAACGATTTTCTTATTAGGGATTGTTTCAGTTGCAAGTCCCAAACAATCAAACTCGCAATCTTTAACCAACAAATCACCATCTTTAATTACATATTCAGATAATCTCATAATTCTCCTTAGTTGTTTAATTCTACAAAGTCAGTTTTTATATATTCAAATGCATTATCTACTTTTAAAGCTTGATTAATGATTTTGAAAACCTCTTGCTTATGCTCGGATTTTAGCCCAATCTCTAAATAAATTGCTTCTAAATAATCCATTTTAAATATCAGTGCATTTGCTGCCAAAACTTTTTTTTCTATTTTTGCCCAAATATCATATTGTATTTTTACTGAGTATATTTCGCAAGGCGCGTAATTTACTATTTGCGAATTAGTTAATGTCTCACTTACAGATGAAGAATAAGCTCTTACCAATCCACCTGCACCTAGTTTTTTTCCGCCAAAATAGCGCGTTGATATTACCAAGATGTCTGTTAAGTTATTTTTCTTTAAAACCTCAAGCATTGGGATGCCAGCAGTACCACTCGGCTCACCATCATCGCCATACTTCATATATTCACTGTTTTTGCCAATAATATAAGCATAACAATTATGAGTGGCATCTCTATGCTGTTTTTTAATTCTAGCTAAAATATCATTTGCATCGTGGGTATTGTCAACATTAACAGCTAGACCAATAAATTTTGATTTGTTAATAACAAGGAGGGAGGTAGACTCCCCCCGAATTGTAGAATATTCTTTTAAGCTCAAACTTTTTCAACCTTGTGGAATACTTTTTTGCCTTTTTTAATCATTGCAAATCCTTCTTCAAAATCAGAATCTGTTAGCTCGTAGAATTCTTCTGATACTTTTGCATCATTCAATGAAATTCCATTTCCCTTAATAAGTCTTCTTCCTTCGCCTCTAGATTTTGTGATTTCACAGTGAACCATCATATCGATTAGCAACTTTTTCTCTTCAAGCTCACAAGCTGTTACTTGAGTTGTTGGCGTTGAACCAGAGGCTCCACCATTTGCAAATAGTGATTCAGCAGCGGCTTTTGCTTTGTCAGCTTCTTCTTGCCCATGAATAAGTTTAGTAATCTCATATGCAAGTCTTACTTTTGCTGCATTCATTCTTTCATCTTGGTGCTCGCATAATGTTGCGATTTCATCCATCTCTACGAATGTTAGCAGACTAAAACATGTTTTAACATCAGCATCATTGATGTTTCTCCAGTATTGGTAGAAGTTATATGGTGAAGTCTTTTCTGCATCCAACCAAACTGCACCACCTTGTGTTTTACCCATTTTCTTACCTTCGCTAGTAAGCAGGAGTGCATTTGTCATACCATATGCTTCTTTTTGTTCTTTTCTTCTTATAAGATCAGCACCAGCTAGGATATTAGACCATTGGTCGTTTCCACCCATTTGAAGTAAACATCCATGCTTTCTATAAAGTGCTAAAAAGTCATATGATTGCATTAGCATATAGTTGAACTCTAAAAAGCTTAGACCTTTTTCTAGTCTAGATTTAAAGCAATCTGCTGTAAGCATACGGTTTACACTAAAATGTGCACCGATTTCTCTAATAAAATCGACATAGTTAAGCTTTAATAGCCAATCAGCGTTATTTTCCATAATCGCCTTGCCATCGCTAAAATCGATAAATTTACCCATCTGCACTTTGAACTTTTCGCTATTGTGTGCGATTGTTTCTTTAGTCATCATCTGTCTCATGTCGGTACGATCAGAAGGGTCTCCAATCATAGTTGTTCCACCACCAATAAGAGCTATCGGAACGTGACCTGCTTTTTGCATGTGTGCCATAGCCATAAGCTGAACATAGTGACCTACATGTAAACTATCAGCAGTAGGATCAAATCCTATATAAAATGAAACGCTTTCACTTGCTAGTTTTTCTCTTAAACCTTCATGTGTTACTTGTTTTAAAAATCCTCTTTCCACAAGGACATCATACGCATTTTTCAATCCTAATTCCTCCAAAATAAAAATCCTTTGCTTACTATATTAACAATTTTCGGATGTTTTATCAATGATTTAGAACTAAAAACACATATTTCTTTTTAAAACTTATTAATTCATTATGAGATATGCAAGTGTTTTGTTTTAAATTGCTTAAATTTATGATTTAATGCTATATAAAAAAACTACGAACAAATTAAAATCGAATTATCGATTATTGCTCGTAGCTTCAATATAAATTATGGAGAAGTTAATGAAAAAAATTACAATCAAATCATATTAATTTTACGGTTATTTATTGTAATAAAACTATTATTGACTAAAACAGCTTTATTTATTCCTAATATTTGTAGTTTTTTTGGTCATATAAGAATATCAATATATAATTTGTTGATTTTTTTTAATGCGTTTTTATAAGGTTGATTTAGTTTAGTAAATTCATTATTTTGTACAGCTGACTTACCATCGGTTGTCATAAAAATACCATCTTGATTTTTTAAGATTAGTCCGAATCGGATACATTCGTCGATAAATATGCTCATTTGATCATTTCTAATTCTTTTAAGGGATTTTTCTGGGTAATAATATAATTTAGATTTTTGTTCCTTTTTTATAATTGGGACGATGAAATTGAGAAAATCATTCAGCTCACTGGTCATATTTTCATTATTCCTTTCAGCAAAGTTGCCTTGTGATATTTTTTAGTTGCAAGTTTAAAATTTGTCTATTAAGCATTAAACAAATATTTGATAATAATATTCTATGCAAAAAGCAAAAGAAAAAAACATTACTTGTAATATTGTTTTTTTCTGATATAATTTTTATACATTGATAAAAGAGGTGTGATTTTGGAAAACACAATAGATTTAGTGATAAAGATTGGTTCGATGGCTTTGATTCGAAAAGAAGATAATGATTTAGATTATAATATTATATCTAAATTGGGTTCGCAATTGAAACCAGGAATGATACTAATAAGTTCTGGTGCAACAGAGATTGGCAGATTAGATTATCTAAAAAGAAATGATTTTATAGAATTACAAGGCGATATTGATGAGGTTAAAACAGACTATGCTTCTCAAGGACAATCGATATTGATGTCTAATTATAGAACATTTATTAATTCATCATATTCAATAAGACAAGTATTGGTCGAGCATAGCCATTTTAATGATAAGAACAAACGTAAACACATAATTAATTTATTGCTTAGAGCTCCAAGTCAAAATGCAATTCCTATTATAAATTATAATGACCCTGTATCTAGTGATGAGAACAGGAATATGGAATTGACGCATTTAAAGAATGATGGTAGTAGAGTTGTTGAGTGTATTGATAATGATGAAACTGCTTCAGAAATATCAAGATTAGTAAAAGCAAAAACTCTCATAATCTTGACATCGGTAGATGGAATTTTAAAAGATCCTAAGGATGCAAACACAATTATTAGACAAATATCCGGATCTAATTATCAAGAACTTAGTGATAAAATTGACGAAACTATTAAGTTTTGTAAAGGAAAATCTAGGTCTGGCTCTGCTGGTGCTGCTGCTAAACTAAAATATGCACTTGAATCAGCAAAGCATGGAACGGTTGTATATATTGCTAATGCAAAATATAAACTGGATGATATATTGTCTGGGAAATCTAACTCAACAAAAATATTTATAAAATAAACTATATAATCCTATTTGTGAATTATCTATCTCGCAAGTGGGATTATTTAATTACATTATCGATTACTCCGCCACCCAAACAAATATCTCCATCATATAAGACTGCAAACTGTCCAGGGGTTACAGCTCTTTGCTTTTCAGCAAATTCCATGTGAACATTATCGCCATTTACATGAACCAAAACTTTTTGGTCTGGCTGTCTATATCTAAACTTAGCCATGCACTCGAATGTGCTTGCTTCATTTGATCCAGAAATCCAATTGAAGTTTATAGCATCTAAAGCTTTTGAATATAGTGCAGATTCATCTTTTTGAACAACATAGAGTATGTTGTTTTTTAAATCCTTTTCTACAACAAACCACCTGCCGCCAGTGCCTCTCCCGCCAATATCTAGACCTCTTCGTTGACCCAAAGTGTAGTACATAAGACCATCGTGTTTGCCGATATATTCACCATCAATTGATCTTATTTCTCCTGGTTTTGCAGGCAGAAATTCCTGTAAAAAATCTTTAAATTTTCGCTCGCCAATAAAACAAATACCAGTTGAGTCTTTTTTGTCAGCAACTGATAGATCGAGTTTTTGTGCGATTTTTCTAACCTCACTTTTATCAATATCTCCAATAGGAAATTGAACGTCTTTTAACTGCTTGCTTGTAAGCATACATAAAAAGTAGCTCTGATCTTTAGATAAATCTTTACCTTTTAACAATTTTATACCATCACTTTTATCAAGCCTGGCATAGTGTCCTGTTGCTATTTCGGTTGCGCCAGTTTGATATGCAAAATTTAAAAATGCATCAAATTTAATTTCGCTATTACACATAACATCTGGATTTGGTGTGCGCCCATTTTCATATTCTCTTAAAAAGTATGTAAACACTCTGTCGTAATATTCTTTTTGAAAGTTTACAGTATAATAGGGGATATCGATTTTTTCACATACACTTTTGACATCGCTAAAATCAGCAGTAGCAGTACATTCACCACTATCAGATTCCTCGTCCCAGTTTTTCATAAAGACACCAACGACTTCTTTGCCTTCTTGTTTAAGTTTAGCAGCAGCAACAGCAGAATCAACTCCACCAGACATTCCTATTACAATTCTATTTTTATATTTATCCATATTTACTCCAATTGATATTTGTTTAATTTTTAATACCGTAGTATAGTCAATTTATATAATAGTATTTTTATTATAAATAGTCAAAATAATTTGAAGTTAATATAATATCAATGTTTTTAGGTTATGCAAATTGGTGTAAATATTTGCGATATGATATAGGGGCTTTTTATATTATTTTGTTGCACAATAGCTGGTTTTGTTGTTAATCGTATAGAAAGCTATTATTCATGTATGCCGTTAATAAAATGATGAAATTGTTTATCCATCAACATAATATGATTATAAATCCAGTCTTCAAGTTTTATATTAACATTGTTAATAATAGATAAAGATACTCCATCTGAATTTACTTCAGTAATAATGCTCATAATTTCATTCAAAAATTGATCATGAACAGATTTGTGTTGTTCTAATTTAGTGAACTTATTATCTAACATATACTGTTCTTCATCGCGGAAATGCGTTTTAACATAATCTGCAAGAAAATCTAGTGTGTTTAATATCTCTTCTTTACCTCTGCCCTGATCACATGCTTCAATATTTTTTTCTACTGTTTCAATAAGCATTCTATGTTGGTTATCGATTTTTTCGTTACCAACAGATAATTTTTCAGTCCATTTCATAGTAAATCTCCAATTATTTGTATTTTGGTAAAAAGGTGTTATATAAATATTATCACTTTTAAATAATTACGTCTATAATAATATTACTATATATGGTATTTGTTGTGCAGGTAGATAATCAATAATATAAGAGATAGCTTGAAATAGGGAAGTGATCTAACATCTAAAAAGCTCTGGTGATTGCTAGGGCTTTTTTATTTTTGTATATAATTTATTGAAAGAGATTGACAATCTATCAGATTAATCATAAAATAATTGAGCGTTGAAACATTTTTAATTCGTAAAAGTGTCCTCAAAATGTTTTAACCTAAAACATGAAGTGCCACAAAGCGTTATATAATCACATGCATCCGTAGCTCAGCTGGATAGAGCATTCGACTCCGACTCGAAAGGTCGCAGGTTCAAATCCTGTCGGGTGCACCAAATAAAAAAGTCATGCCCAAAGGGTATGGCTATTTTATTTGAAACAGTTGATAGTATGAAGAAACTGCAAAAAGAAATGAAGTTAAATTAGGGTATTTAATAATAGCAAAAAAATAAAGAAATAGAAACTAAGCCATATAAGACACCAATAGGTGTCGACCTAGTCGACTTCAAATCCTGTCGGGTGCACCAGCGACTAAGTCGCATTTAAGACGCGTATTTAATATGATAGGTGTCATTTTTTTATACTCGCGTATTAAATATTTGTTTGGGCAAGTGTTTGTCCACCAACGACTAAGTCGCATTTATGACGCGTATCTAATGTGAGGTGTGTCATTTTTTTATATCCGCGTAAATAGTTTGGGTTTTAAACTCCTCAACCACCAGCAACTAAGTTGCATTTATGACGCGTATCTTATATGAGGTAGGCGTTATTTTAATTCCGCGTATTGAATCTTCGTAAGGATAAGTGTTTGTCCACCAAATAATAAAAGTTAAAAATAAAAGAGGATAAGTGATTATCCCCTTTTAATTAATGATTTAGTTATATCTATAAATAATTATTCGTTCTCTAATTCGTTTAGTATCTCTTGCTCTAAACGTGCAAGAGCTTCTTTTTTTGCTTCTCTTTTTAGCTGTCTTTTTGTCAATGGCTTTGGTTCAGGTGCAGCTGTTTTTGCAGGTGCTTTTTTAGCTTTAGCCTTAGCTTTTTTTGGAGCTTTTGCTGCTTTATTTTTTAACTGCTGTTCAAGTTCAGCGATTTGAGCAGCGATTTGAGCATTTTCATCTTCTAGCTCAGCTTGTTCATCTGCTAATACTTCTTCTTCTTCTTCTTCGATAATTTCTTCGTCTTCTAATACTTCTTCAACGATTTCTTCTTGGATAGGTTCTTTAACTTTTTTCTTTTTCTTCTTACCAGCTTTTTCTAATAATTCTGGTTTTAATAGTTTTGCAACTTCATATTTGAAGTCTTCAACTTCTTCTTCAACAGCTTCTAATATATTTTCAAAATTGAAAACATCTAACATTTGAACTCCGTCTAATTCTGGTTTAGCAAGAATTTCGATCTTAGCGGTCTTGTTTTTTTCCTCAATCAAAGCTTTTGTTAGAATTTGATAACATTGAGCTAAATCGTTTGCAGTTGATGCTTTACTTATCTCGCTATCAGCACCTTTTCCAGTAATGTCAATTGCTATTAAAACATCACATTCGTCTCTAATAACATCAGTAGGTAGAGGATTTATACAACCACCATCAATGTAAAAAGCTTCATCAACTTCTATTGGAGAAAAAATGCCAGGTACAGCAATACTTGCTCTTATTGCTGGAACAACTTTACCTTCACTAAAAACATGTTGCTCTTTAGTTTCATAATTAGCCGCAACAACTTTTAAAGGGGTATATAGTCTATCAAATATTTTTACAGGCATGACTAACTCCAGATACTCTTCTAATCCGATTGTATCTAAAACGCCGTATTTTTCATCTTTAAATGTGTACTTATTAAGTATTTTCATTGATTTTCTATAATCAATATCTTCTAGTAATTCAATAATTTCTTCAGGTGTTTTTCCTGAAGCATATAATCCACCGACCAAAGCACCAATTCCTGTACCTGCAATAACAGATGGTTTTATATCTAGCTCATCCAAAGCATTTAAATATGCAATGTGTGCGATACCTCTAGCACCGCCACCACCAAGAGCTACTCCTACTTTTAAACTCATTTTTTAGTTCCTCCAAATTTTCTTATAATAATTTATTTATTTTTTTAATTAAATCCTCAGAATAATCAAGCCCAACTTCATATGCCTGTCTATACTTATTAAAATCCAATGTACTTATTCTATCAAAAACAAGCTTATATAACAAGTCCACTTTAGAATCAATAAGCTTATAATCAAAGCAAGCTTTTCTTGTAGCACTTTCAAATGCAAGATATGAGTTTCTTGTTGTAGGTTTATTGTTAGAAAAATCTTGGTTTAATGAACTAACATCTATTCCTAATAAAACATCACATTCTTTTCTTATATAATCTGCTGGTAAAACATTAACACATCCGCCATCAATATAGTATTTCCCATCGATTTCATATGGTAAGATTACATTGGGAAGAGCTATGCTTGCGAGTATTGCATCTACTAAACTTCCAGAGTCAAACATAACCTCTTTTAATGTGTGAAAATCTACTGCGCATATCTTTAATGGAATTTTCAACTCTTCAAAAGTTTTAACTGGAAGAATATATTCCAAAAATTTCTTTAATAGTTCAGTTCTGTTGGTTTGTTTTGCTGCTTTAAATTTAATGAATACCCGTCTTTTTTTACCTGTTGAGGTCTTTTCATCTAAATTTTTAAAAAGATCAAATATATCTTTTGCTTTCATTCCGGAGCAATATAGTGCACCGATAACTGCACCTATTGATGTTCCAGATATAATACAGGGTTTAATATCATTTTCGTCTAATCTTTGTAAAAATCCAAGATGTGCCATGCCTTTTGCACCGCCACCTCCAAGTGCTATGCCAATTTTCTTCAAATCAAACTCCTTAATATATAGTATAAATTTGTGAAATTTTATTTATCAAATTGTAAACAAACTTATATATATTTATTATACTTATAATTATTTACTTATCAAGCGTTTTAATGTTATCATTATTAATAAAATTTGTTAATTAACTAAAAATATAGTAATAACTAATAAGGGTGACGTATTGAAGAGTTTTCAGCTAAACAAAAGAATTATTGATTTTAGGCCATTATTTGTTATTGCCGTATATTTTTCTTTAGGAATATTAGTAGGTTATGAGACAATAAAAGACAATCCCTTATTATTGGCATTGTGTATTTTATCGATCTTAGCAACTATCTATACTTTTATTAATACTAAAAGCATCGCAATAATATTATTGATAATAATTTCTTTTTCATGTGGGATACTTGCAATAGAATTAGAAACTGACTTTAAGGTTGTGCCAACTAATGAATGTAATTTAAGTGGAAGAGTTATTGAACTTAACCATTATGAGTACTCATCGTATTATGTTTTAGAAGATTGCACAATCGATAATGATATAAAAGTAAAACACAAAATCTCATTATCATGTAAGGATCATAATTTAGAATATGGAGATGTAATTGACTTAGACGCAAAAATCTCGTATTTAAAAAGCGCTTCTAATATAAACGGTTTTGATATTAAAAAATACTATGTTTCTAAAGGCATTGGTTATAAAGCAAAAAGTTCTCAAGATAAAGTGACAGTATTATACAACAAAATCAAATTGGATACATACTTATATAAAGCAAAACAATATTTTTCGGAAAACATAGATAGCTTATATAGCGAAAAAACATATGGGGTAGCTAAGGGACTTTTCTTGGGTGAAAAAGATGAGATTAGCGATGAAATGTATGATAAGTTTAAATATGGG
>JMSV01000052.1_pt1 | contig 24120 bp, 23 predicted proteins | sample 179021 | NCBI WGS metagenome assembly JMSV01 (sample SAMN02769581, study PRJNA246767) | bioreactor metagenome | isolation source: Culture-2 Bioreactor Bmz derived from microbial biomass from the upper 2 cm... | place: Germany: Bremen | collected day 87 after inoculation | reverse complement strand
CTGATAATTTATTAATATATATTATTTACAGATATGAACATATGTTTGATATACATAAATAGACAATGAATAGTTTGCAAAATAGTATACAAAATGATAATATTATATATATGTAAGTAATTTATGCTAAAACTTTCTTGGTTGAATACAGTGTCTTATTAAACCTATTAAAAGAGAATAAAATCAAAAAACAAGGCATCCTAAATGGAATATAGCATCTTAGACTAACTTTATAAAAAAAACACCAACATCTAATACTATTATTAATAATTCAAATATACAGGTAAAATATACGCGATAATACTTCTAGATGCAGATAAGATTTTATCAGACAATAAAGAACAATTAATAGAACAAAATTCGGAGGGGAAAATAAAATGAAAAAAATAAATCTAAAAATAAGATTGATGGCTGGATTTATAATTGTTGCATTAATAACGATGATTGTTGGTGGCATAGGATTTATTGGTATAACAAATATTAATAATAATTTAGTTACTGTTGGAGAAAAGCAGCTTCCAAGTGTAACGGATTTAGGTATAATCAATGAAGCACAAACAGCAATAATGGCTGCACAAAGAACCCTATTAATGACAGGCACAGACGATGATAGAATTGATAAGGAACTAGAAAACATCTCTCAAAATTTTGCAAAAGCAGAAGAAGCTTGGAATCGATACGAATTATTATCACTTTCCACACAAGAAGAGCAGCTTTGGAATGAGTTTGTAACTAAATGGGACGTATGGAAAAGCGATAATGATGAGTTTATATCATTAATACTTGTTTATCAAAATCAGAGGTCATCTGATAATTATTCAAATGCAAGACTATTGGCAATGAGCAGCATGTCCAAATCGTTCTACGATGCATCGTCCTTATTGGCTGGTTTAATAGAATATACAAATAATGATGTTTTGGCATTAAAAGAATCATCGCATAAAAGTTCAAATTTATATAAAACAATGAGTATTGCTGGAATTATCGCTGGTTCTGTTGTCGCAGTTATTTGGGGATTATTTTTAAGTAATTCTATTAGCAAATCGTTAATGACAGTAACCAATAAATTATCACGATCATCTAAACTAGTTGCTGGTTCATCTAAACAACTTGCAAGTTCAGGTCTACAATTATCAGAAGGATCAACCGAACAAGCCGCCTCAATAGAAGAAACTTCTGCTACAATGGATCAAACTGCTTCAATGGTAAAACAAAATGCTGAAAATACAGTTCAAGCTAACAATCTATCCAAACAAGCTAGCGAAGCTGCAATAGATGGCTCAGATAAAATGAATAAAATGACATCATCAATGGATGAATTAAAGAAATCCAGCAGTGATATTGCAAAAATTATAAAAGTAATAGACGAGATTGCTTTCCAAACAAATATGTTAGCACTTAATGCTGCTGTTGAAGCTGCACGAGCAGGTGATGCTGGATTAGGATTCGCTGTTGTTGCTGAAGAGGTTAGAAATTTAGCACAAAAAAGTGCTCAGGCTGCTAAAAATACAACTGAGATTATCGACAAAAACATCGAGCTTTCAGAGCAAGGTGTTTCAATAAGCGAAGACGTAAATGTATCTCTAGATGGAATAATTACAAAAACAAACAATGTAAATCAAATAATGGAAAAAATCTCAATAGCAAGTGAGGAACAATCAAAGGGAACAATCCAAGTTACCGAAGCTATAAGTCAGATGGAAAAAGTTGTTCAATCTAATGCAGCAACTGCCGAAGAAAGTGCAGCCTCTGCTCATGAACTGCAAAAACAAGCAAATTCATTATATGCAGTTGTTAATGAGTTAAACAGGCTTGTTAAAGGCGAAAACTCTGTTAATTTTGTAGGTTCATCCTCAAATGAAAAAGCAAATCCTAAGAGTTCATCTTCAAACGATGAAGTGGATTCAGAAAGTTCACTTTTTGACAAAGAAAAGATTAAGAAAGCTTTCCTTCAGACCATGAAGTGGTTACAAAAAGCTTTTCTTCAATCAAAAAAAGTAGCTACAAAAGTTTCCATTCAGACAAAAAAAGCAGCTTCAAAAAGTTTTTCTTCAATCAAAAAAACAACTTCTAAGAGTTCATCTGCTGATGATAAAGCAGACTCAACTCAAGAGGTTAAAACATCTTCTGATAATGAAAAACCAGTTGACGAAGATGACGTTTAGATAGTACGTTTCAAATACCACTACTAGCAAATATAGAATAATGAACATTTCGAGCATTTACACACCTCTTATCACAGCAAAATATGATAAGAGGTGTTTTTGTATTTTATCCCATAAACAAATAAATAAAAGAGCAACGGCTTAAATTCTTTCTAAGCTTTGCTCTTTCTAAATTAATCCATACGTCTTTTATAATTCTAATACTTAGCCATTATATTTTTGATGTAACATATCATATAGCTTTTGTTGATCTTGCTCACCTTGACAATATGTTGTAGCAATAACCTTCATTTCTTTGTTTATCATTTTTTCAAAATAAGGATATACTTCATCTGCATCACCCACACATCTTGCATTTAAAACAATACCACTACCCGATAATGCTTTTACAAAATCCTCGGGCATACTTGGTTGTGGATCAGTTTGTGGAGAAAATGCTCCATCAACTGTTATAGTATTTTTAAAGTTTCTTACCATATCCACCTTGTGCCCCCAGTTTCCACAGGAATGAAAAACAACGCCGCCAAATACATCACCTAATTTTTCATGGCAAGGCTTAAAAACTTCATTATAATGCGCATCTGCCAGTAGAACTACATTATCACTACTCTCCCCTACTCCACTAAAAACTCTACTACTAGCAAACCCATGACCTGGTTTAGCAAGACAATCCCCAATCAAATCCTTCTGAATCTTCAAAAAATCAATCAGCAAATCATTAACAAGCATAGCTGCTTTTTTAAGCGAATCAATATCATCAATCACTTCCATGCAAAGATTATTGATTGGAACCAAATATCCAAGCATATTTACTGGTGCTTGAACATCACAATATGACATCGGAATCTTCCCCTTTGTCTTGTCCAAAAAATACTCAATCATGTTAAGTATATCTTTGCCAATATCGCTTTGAGCAATGGGCACAAAATCAGCATTTAAAATTTCTTTAGAACATTTGAATATTGGCTCAACAGCTGGCGCTTGACCTTGATTCCATATATACTCGCCTCCAAAACATGAAGCAATATACCCTATTCCATGCCATGGCTCCAAAAAGTTTGCAACATCCGCCTTATAGCCAATGCTCTTATCTAATACACCAAGCTGCAGCGCTAGCGATTCACCAAAGTCCTTACACTTATGATAATAAACGCCATCACCCCTCATTCTACGATAAACCAATAGTCCACTATCTGCCTCAGTAAAGGCTTTATTTCTATCAAGCAAACTAGCTTCATAATCTGCATAGCGAGAGATATCAAACATCTCTGGTTGAATCATTTTTGCCGCTGTATATTGCGAATCTCTTAAACTTATGTCAAATTCTTTTGCCATTTTTATAACTCCTATTTGTTTATAAAACTCATAGAATTGTTAAAGGAAATATCTTCAACAATCTTACCCAAAGTTTCGATATCATTCGGATACTCGCCATCTTCTACCCAAGTTCCAATTATATTACAAAGTATTCGTCTAAAATATTCATGTCTTGTATATGATAAAAAACTTCTACTATCAGTAAGCATCCCTACAAATTTGGAAAGGACACCTAAATTTGCAAATGTTTTAAGATGGTCTTCCATACCGTCTTTTTGGTCATTAAACCACCATGCACATCCGAATTGAACTTTAGAACCCTTATCAGCAAAATTACCCATCATTGTTCCAAGAACATAATTATCCTTAGGGTTTAACGTATATAGTAAAGTCTTAGGTAATCCAGTTTCACTAACCTTATCTAAAAATCTTGAAACAGGAACGGCAACTTCACTATCATTGATAGAATCAAACCCAGTATCAACACCAAGCCTGTCCACCATCTTTGTATTATTGCTTCGCATAGCACCCATATGAAGTTGCATCGTCCATCCAAGCCTATGATATTGCTGTGCACAAAATCTCATTGTATAAGATTTGTACTGAACATCTTCGCTATAACTAACATCTTCACCGTTCAACGCTTTTTCAAATATCACACTTGCCTGCTGTTTACTGCTATCTGCATAAACCATCTCATCTAAACCATGATCAGCAATAACGCATCCATTTTGATCAAAAAACTCGATTCTTTGGTTAAGACAAAATAACATATCATCATAATTTGCGATTTCTTTTTCGCAAACCTGTCCCAGTTTTTTCACCCAATCCAAAAACGGCGCTTTTCTAATCTCAACCCCTTTGTCAGGTCTAAAAGTAGGCAACACCTCTACATCAAAGCTTTTATCTTCTTTTATCGCTTTGTGATACTCCAAGCTGTCAATAGGGTCATCTGTTGAACAAATTTTCACAACATTCGAATCAATAATCATATCTCTAACGCTATAACCAGAAGACAGTTTTTCACATGTAATATCCCAAATCTGCTTTGCGGTCTTCTCGCTCAAAGTATAATCGATATCAAAATATTTTTTAAGCTCAAGATGAGTCCAATGATAAACTGGATTACCAATTAGATATGGCATCATGCTTGCATATGCATAAAATTTTTCATAATCACTTTTATCACCAGTGATATATTCTTCATCAATCCCATATAGTCGCATTACACGCCACTTATAATGATCACCATAAAGCCAAACTTGCGTGATGTTATCATAAGTAGTATTTTCATGAATTTCATTTACATTGATATGACAATGATAATCATAAATCGGCATTTTTGCAGCATAATCATGATACAGACTCTTAGCTGTATCATTTTTTAATATAAAGTTCTCGTCCATAAATATAAACATTATTTCACTCCATTAATATGATGCTACTGATAAAGCACCAGCAATCATAGCTTTAACGTTTTCAATTGGCGTTGCTATCTCCAAGTAATCAGATGCCGCAAATATATATTTCCCATTAGGTTTTCCAATGCTAACAACATGAGCCGCCATATCAAAAACTTGCTGAGGTGTTGATTTTTTAAGAAAATTAACTTGGTCAAAAGTTCCCATAAGAATCAAATCAGTATCTGAGAACAGTTCAATAGCTTCTTTTAGGTCAGTATCACCCTCAGGAGGTGCCGCTAATGTTTCATATATAGTTAAATCCAAATCCCTGTAAACTGGTAATAAGCTCTTTGCACAACCACAGTTATGGTATAACACTGGTTTATCTGCGTCATTAGCAATAGCAATTAGCTTTTTTTTCATATGGTAAAACATATTTTTCAAAATGATCACCACGCATAAGACCACCATTTGCCATGTTTCCTTGCATGCCTATAATATCATAATCACTATCAATAAAGCACTTTACATCTTCACATAGAAGATCAGCAAAAAAACTCATGTAAGTATCATAGTATTCATTGTCAATCATAGCATCCATAAGCATGTTTTGGATATTGACGAAAGTACAAACAAGATTAAACACACCACCCATACACCAAGGTGCATTTATTCCAACTTGCTCGATATGTTTTTTTGCAAAAGCTCCACTCTCAATAATATATTTTCTATGATCATCATCCATCTTTGGCATATATTTAGAAAATATCTCAAAGTCTTGCTTATTGCTAATCATAAATTCAGTCGTTACAAAGTGTATCCCAGCCAATATATCTTTTTTATAAGGCGCACCTTCAACTTGTCTAAAAGTTTTCTCTGGTGTTGTAATCGTTGTAATTCGATAAAAATTATCATTCTCAATTACGCTCTTTTCATCAACTTCCCAATTTGGGAAACTCTTCTTTAAAAAATATGGCTTTGACATATACTCACGAGTCATAAGGTCAATACCTAACTCCTCAGCACATACTTTTGCATCAATAACCCTGTGTGTATCAGCTTTTTTAAGATAATCACTCATAAATTCCTGTTGAATAAATGGTGAAATTGGAACTCTATCTATTTGCTCTTTATTTATTAAAGCGAGTAATCTCTCTCTTGAAGTCATAACTATTATCTCCTAATTATTTAAATATTTTTTGATTGTGCTTCTAACAGAACCCTTACTTGCAATAAGCTCAGCAAACATCGATTCAACTTTTTCGCCAAGATTATGCTTATATAAATCTACACCGAAGATTTCTGAATTTAAAAGAAGAGGTTTAATTTTGTTTGAAACATCACCCTTATATCCAAGCTCAAAATCAGAAACATATGCCTTTGCCATTTCAAGATTTGGATCTGGACTTAATTCAAACACATTACCCTCATCATCCAAACCCATCAAGTATCTAAGCCATCCAGCAAAGAAAAGGGGGATAAATGTCAAGAATGATAAATCATCTTTTCCTTCAGCAATATAAGCCTTCAAAGTTTCGCCGTATCTTACTGGTATCTTTTTAGACGTATCACATGCAATCCTCTGTGGTGTGTCTGGCACAAAAGGGTTTGGAAAGCGAATATTGATTACTTCATCAATAAACTTCTTTGCACTCATAATTTTTGGATCTACCACAACAGGCATCCCCTCAATATAGCCAACACGCTCAATAAACTCTTTTAACTCTGGATCTTTCATCTCACCAGATATAGAAGTATGCCCAAGCAAGCATCCATACACGGCTAATACTGTATGAAGCGGATTTAGACAAGTACAAACTTTCATCTTCTCAATTCTATCTATTGTGTCCTTATCGGAAAACAAAACACCTACCTCTTCAAGTGGCGGTCTTCCATTAGGAAAATTATCTTCAATCGCTAAGTACTCACATTCCTCTGCATTGACAAAAGGTGCAACATAAGTATTTTTCGCAGTTTTTACAAGTTTAGCATCAGCAAATCCATCTGCCTTTAGCATCTCAATAACCTCATCAGATGGTCTTGGTGTAATCTTATCTATCATGCTCCAGTTAAAAGATACTATGCTTTCATCTGATAGGTAATCAACAAACTCACTTTCAACTGATCCAGCATTTACCCAACTGCTTGCAAACTCCATAACTGCGTTTTTAAGCATCGTTCCATTATGGCTACAATTATCCATGCTTACAAGAGCTATTGGATGTTTTCCAGCCTTATACCTTACATGCATAAGCTTTGTAAGTAGCCCAAGCGTACTCATCTCAGCCTTGTTATAATCGATAATATCCGCTTTAATCCAAGGGAAATACTCACCATCAGAATTAAATATCGCATATCCCTTTTCAGTTATCGTAAAGCTAACCATTTGAAGCGATGGGTTTTCAAAAATCTCAACCATCCTTGTATACTCGCTGTTAGGCATAACACTTTCAACAACGCTACCAACAACCTCTTTTTCAATATCGCCATTGCCCTTTAGCGTTACGGCTAAGCTTAAATTATCGTAATCACGATAAGCTTTTTGAATAATCTCTTCATCAAAAACCTCACAAACGATAATACCCTTATCCACTTTGCCTTGATTCAATAATTTTTGCATTAAAACAGCAGTAAACGCTCTAAAAATATTCCCAGCTCCAAAATGAAGCCAAATAGGATTTTCAGATGTGTTTTTTGCTACCTTTTCTATATCATAATTGAATAGCTTATAACCTTTATCTTTCCATTCACTATTGTTTAAAACATCATTAATTTTTAAGTTCATTATTTTCTCCAATATTGATTATTGCTAAATAAAATCCTTGCCACTATCAGCATCAAGAAACATGATAGCATCTTTCTTTGTTCGTAAAATCGAAGCAGGACATTCTTCTGACACATGCCCATTGATTGTTTTTTCAACAGCCCATGCTTTGTTTTTCGTTGGTACAGTGCAAAAAATATATTTTGCGTCTAAAAGTGCTGGTATAGTAAGTGTTAATGCGTCGATTGGAACATCATCAATTTTTTCAAACGCGCCATCATTTACTTGTTGCTGTCTGCACTTTTCATCCAATTTAACTCGCTTTACTAGTTTAGAATCATTAAAGTCTGCAACATGCGGATCATTAAAAGCAATATGTCCATTTTCACCAACTCCAACAAGCGAGATATCCACAGGATACTTTTCAAGAAGATGTGAATATCTTTCACATTCAGCGTCTAAATCCTTTGCATTACCGTCTAAATAAAAAACATTATTAAATCCACATTTATCGAATAGATGTCGAGCTAAAAAGTTTCCAAAGCCTTGTGGTGCGGACTTGTCAAGTCCTATATATTCATCCATATGAAACGCATTGATTCTTGAAAAATCAATATCAGAACAAGATAAATTATATAGCAATTCATTTTGTGATGGTGCCGCTGGGAATATAATGTTTACAGCGAATTTTTGCCTAAGGAGTAACTTGGTAATTTTAATAACATTATCAGCAGCGACACGTCCCATATTTTCTCTATTATCAAATATCTTGATATTAAGTTGTTGTTTGTCAAATTCTCTTATTAGCATAGCTAAAACTTACCTTTAAAAGAAGTTATAGTTGTATCCTCAAATGCGTCAATTGACTTAGTCTTTTCATTAAAGAAGATAGTGTTTTCAACAACACCATCATGCGTATAAAAGTCGTCACCCTTTTCAAGCGGTAACGTTACAGTGGACTTTGTACTAGCAGACTTATAAATTGCTGTAATAAGCTCAATCGTGTTTCTAGCATCCATTCCACCGATTATTGGTTTTACACCACTTTCGATTGAATAAAGAAAGTTTTCAACCTGTCCTGTGTGATGTTGATATTTTAAATCCTCCAACGCATCATACTGTGTGGTGAATTTTTCAATCATATCTTCATCATCTTCAGGAAATCCATTAGCCCTAGACTTTGATGCATGGACCTCAAAAGGCATACTTACACCGACTTTTTCCATCTGAAAATCAAGTTTTGCCTGTTCTCCATGATGGTTAATCGAACATGTAAGCTGTGCAAAACTTCCATCAGCATACTTCAAAATTGAGATTGATAAATCCTCTTCTTCTGAGTTGTCATGTGTAAGGTTTCCCATAACAGATGTAACTTCACAAGGCATGCCCTTTGCCCATAAAAGAAGATCAATATGGTGAACAGCGTGGTTAAGCGTACACCCACCACCTTCGGTTTCCCATTTTCCTCTCCAAGCAAGGTCGTAATAAGAGCCCCCACGATACCAGAGCGAATTTACATATGCATATAATACTTTTCCGTACTCACCAGAGTGAATCATCTTTATCGTTTTTGCTATCGAGTCTATAAATCTACTTTGAGCAACAACTGAAAGTATCCTATCATTTTGCTGACTTGCCTCAATAATCGCATCACAATCATCCAATGAAAACGCCATTGGTTTTTCAAGCAATACATGCTTTTTTGCATTAAGACATGTAACCGAAATCTCTCTGTGTGTTTGTGGTGGAGTACATATAGCAACAATATCAACTCCATCAAGCATATCCTTATAATCAGATACAGCTATGGCATCAAGCTTATATTTTTCAATAAGTCCCTGTGCTCTGCTGATATTTCTGTTTGCAATAGCCGTCACCTTACACTTATCACCAAAAGCAATAAAGCCTTCAATATGGGCTGGTGCAATCCCACCAGCTCCAATAATCATTACATTCAACATAGATTTTCTCCAATAGCTATCTTTGTTTTTCAATCGCCTCAATTAACCCAAGAATATATTGCGATCCAAGTGCTCTGTCATATAGTCCATATCCAGGCATTGCAACTTCATCCCATATCATTCTGCCGTGATCTGGTCTGATCGGTCCATCAAATCCACCTTCAATAAGCGCTTTTATTATCTCATACATATCTAACGAACCTGTACATGATAAATGCGGTGATTCCATAAATACTCCTGGTTTTATATGCTCAGTGTTTCTGACATGTGCAAAGTGGATTCTGCCTTTAAGTGAGCGAATTATATCAGGAATATCGTTGTCTGGATTTGTACTAAGTGAACCAGTACAAAGCGTAATACCATTATACTCACTTTTAACCGTTTCAACAATTCTAAGTAAATCCGCCTTGCCTTTAACAATCCTCGGAAGTCCAAAAACACTCCAAGATGGATCATCAATATGAAGCGACATTTTCACACCATACTTTTCACAAGTAGGCATAACTGCATTTAAGAAATACACCAAGTTTTCAAACATCTGCTCTTCATCAACTGATGAATACATTTCAAACAGCTCTTTTACCTTGACAAGTCTTTCAGGCTCCCATCCAGGCATAACAAAGCCATTAAAATCATTCTCTAGTGAATCAAACATCTTTATTGGATCGATTTTATCAATCTTTTCCTGATCATAAGCGAGTACAGTTGATCCATCTTCTCTCTCTTTTGCAAGCTCAGACCTAGTCCAATCAAATACACTCATAAAGTTATAACAAACCATGTTAATACCTTCTTGAGATAATTTTTTTATTGTATTTATATATCTTTCGATATGCAAATCCCTGTCTTTATGAGCAACTTTTATTTCATCAGAAACATTAACACTTTCAATTCCGTGTATTTTAAGGCCAGCATCCTCAACAACTTTTTTAATACTTTTTATGTCATCAAGTTCCCATTCTTCACCAGCCTGAGTGTCGTATAATGTAGTTATAACACCGCCAATACCAGGAATTTGCCTAATTTGTTGCAAGCTTACTGAATCATGGTTCTCTCCGAACCATCTAAAACTCATTTTCATTTTAAAACTCTCCTTAACTACCACATAAAATCATGCTTTTTTTCATGCGGGAATAATGATATACACTTTTTGTATATATCACTACTCCATTTTTATTCTAATTTAATAATTTTTTATTCTAGCCACCATATACCAAGTTAGGTAAAAACATAACTACTTGTGGTATAAATATCAATATTATTACAAGCACGATAACCGCAAAATAGAACGGCATGGTGTCTTTAAAGTATTCATCAAGTGGCGCATCCAGAATCTGACAAACAGTATAAAGTGCTGTTCCAACAGGTGGTGTCATACAACCCATAGTAACAATTGTCATCATCAATATTCCAAAGTGAACTGGATCAACGCCCATTGATTTTATAACTGGTAAGAATATCGGTGTAAGCAATAATACATTAACATTACTATCAATAAACATTCCAGCTACTGCTAAGAACAATACGATAATAATAAGCATCATGTTTGGATTTTCAGTTATTCCTACAAGCAAACTACCCAACATTCCTGGAACATTTTCAAGTGAAAGTGCATATCCAAAAATACCAGAAAGTGCGATAATCAAGATTATAGCTCCGTTGTCTATAAACGAATCTTTAAGTGCTGCTAAAAATTTCTTCCATGTAAGTTCTTTATAAACAAAAACACCAATGATAAGCGCATATACAACAGCAAAAGCTCCAGCTTCTGATGGTGTAAATAGACCAAATCTTATTCCAACAATCAATATTATTGGGAACATCAATGCCCAAATTGAATCTTTAAGATCTGTCCAAATCTCATGCCATGTTGGTTTTTGTACATCAGGCTCTGGTGCATCATAGCCACGTTTTTTTGATGTTACTGAAACCGTAAACATCAAAAATGTCATCATCAAAATTCCAGGTACAACTCCCGCTAAGAACAGTTTTCCGATGGAAACCTCTCCAACAAATCCATATAGTATAAGACCAAGACTCGGTGGAATCGTCGCTGTGATTAGCGATGAAAGACATGTGATTCCAGCAGTGTAGCCTCTACCATATCTCTTTTTCACCATGTTATGACCAAGTACTCTTGCTTGCATAGAAGCATCAGCAACAGCAGATCCAGAAACTCCACCCATCATGGTACTTAGCACAACATTAACCTGCGCCATTCCACCATGCATTCTTCTTGTAAGTAGCGATGCAAACCTTAGTAGTCTTGATGTAATTCCAGTTCTGTTCATTAGGTTACCAGCAAAAATGAAAAATGGAACTGCCAGAAACGCAATGGACTGTGTTTGTGCAACTACTCTTTGCACCGTTATTGAAAGTGGTATCATATCGCTTGTTAAGAAAAACACTGCACCAGAAATACCAATAGTGAATCCAATCGGTACATTTAGCGCTAACAATACCACAAAAGTTATCAGCAAATATATCATATTTTTTCTCCTAGTTATTATTTTTTAACTTCAAAGTGATTTACGTATTATCAAAATCTATCGAAAAATTAGCAAACTTGTCGCTCTTCGCTTTCTTTTTTAGGTATATCTCTTAATACTTCGTAATCATCATTTTTAAAGTTAATAAGTATCTTTCCAATCTTTGTAAACGCCGTTACTATCATCAAAAATGATGAAATTGGTAAAGATGCAGTAACAAAAGAATAACTAAAGTTTGATAGTGTTTGAAAACTTCTATCAGCACTTTCAATACTAAGCTTTGTTCCATAAATTACAAAAGCAACTAGCAATGCGATAATTATCGAAAAGACAAAAAGCTGTACTACCTTAGCCAATTTTCTTGGCAATTTCTTTACTAGAATGTCAACCCCAACAAGTCTAGAATACCTCATAGCAACATCAGCGCCCAAAAACGCCGCCCATGAGAATAAAAATTTTGCAACATCATCAGCCCATACAATCGGATGGTCAAATTGTCTAAAAAATGCTGCTGAGAAAACCAAGACAACAATAGACACAAAAACCGTTCCAACAAGTATCTCTTCTAATTTACAAAAATACTGGTATATTTTTTTCATTATTTCCCTCCAAATATCTATTCTTCAACTATTATAAATCCAAAACAATAATAGTTGAAGATGATGTTAAAAAAATTACGCACTTAAAAATGGAATCTTAAGTGCGCAAATTCAAAGTTCAATGTGAGTAGGTATTACTCTAATCCTAGCTCAGCATATAGTTCAGCTTTAAGTTCTGCTAATCCCATGTCTTCATATACAGGTTGAACTGCTTCGATAAATGGTGTTTTATCAATTTCAGTAAATGTCATTCCGTAACCTTCCATCTCTTTGATGTAGTCAACAGATTTATCAACAACTATTTGTTGGTTAGCTTTGTATGTTTTAAAAGCTTCATCCATAAGCATTGTTTGATATTCTTCAGGAATTGAGTTAAAGAATGCAGTACCAGTCATCATACTTGCAATCAAAGTAAAGTGCTCAGATAAACTAACTGTGTCACATACTTCAAAAAATCTCATTGAGTAGATACCAGGAATTTGTGCTTCACAACCATCAACAACGCCTTGCTCGATTCCTTGATATGTTTCAGCCCAAGGAAGTGCAGTAGCAACAGCACCCATAGCATTAACAGAATTAACAAATAGGTCAGAGCCGATAGTTCTGATTTTAACGCCTTCAAGGTCAGCAGGTTCGCTTACTGGCATGTTTGTAACCCAAGATCTAACACCTGAGTAACCATTTGCAGTAACAAGCTTGATGCCTTTTTCTTCAAAATCTTTTTCCCAACCTTTATAAATGTCAGTATCCATGATTTCATTTAAGTAAGTGTGATCAGGTAGCAAGTAAGGCATTTGAATCAAACCGAATTCTGGAACATATGCTGCAAGTCTACCAGGGTCAGTTGCGTTAATAACAGGAACGCCTTGAATAGCTTGTTCTGTTACATCATCAGTTTCACCCATAACAGCGTTGATTTTAACTTCAACATCGAAAACACCCTCAGAAGCAGTTTCTAAAGCTTCTTCATAAGCAAAGTGACCCATAGATTGAGTATCTTCTGCACCACTTGTTCCCGCGATAAACATTTTGATCGTTTCAACTTTTGGTTCTTCTTTTGCTGGTTCATCAGCTTTTGCCTCTTCTTTTGCTGGAGCTTCCTTTTCAGGAGCCTCGTCCGCTGGAGCACTTGAACATGCAACTAGCGAAAAGCACATAGCCAATACAAGCAATAAAACTAAGATTTTTTTCATTTTTTATCTCCTTTTAATTTACTATACAAGAATACTACCATACAAGTATATATTGTGCAAGTGTTTTATTCATAATTTATTCATGTATTATAAATAATTTATAAAATCTATACTCACAGCATTATAAAAATTAATTCTAACTATTAAATGGTTTCCCAAAATCCGAGAAAATATCTGGGTCAGCAATTGTTCTTTTACTCATTTCAAAATACTCACTATATTTTTCCATGATCTCATCTTCTTCAACTATCAATTTTCTCAAGTGTGTTTTTAAAATGTCTCTTGCTTCCTCTAAATTATTTCTTTTTACACTTTCTATTATATCGCTATGATGATCAACATTCATTGCCGAAACACCTGCAATTGACATAGAAAGAAATCTAACCCTTCTATAATGGCTAGAAAAACTTCTAAGCACTCCATAACACATGCGTTTTTTTGCTTCATCAAAGAATATTGAATGAAATTGGTCATCATATTCAATAAATTTAATCAGCTCATTGTTTTCAAGTGCAAGCTTTTGTTTTTCTAGATTTCTTTCAAGTCTATCAAATGCCTGTTCACTATGAAACTCAAAAAATGCACCCATAACTGATAATTCTAGCGATTCTCTTAAAAACCTTTCCTCTTCAACTCTATCCAAATCTATCTTAGAAACAAACGTACCTTTTTGTGGTCTAACAGTGACCAAAGCCTCATTAGAAAGCCTAATAAAAGCCTCTCTAACAGGAGTTCTGCTTACACTCATCCTCTCTGATATATCCTTTTCACTCATAAGAGTTCCTGGTGTTAAGCTCAAGTTTACAATATTTGCATGTAAAATGTTGTATACTGTATCGCTTACATTTTTACCCTTTTTTACTGTGTTATAAATTTTATCTGGCATAATACCCTCCGCTTTCTAAACTTTTAATATTTTTATAGCTTTGCTTTTTAAGCACCGCTTAATTTTTCTAATTCTAAAATAATTTCATTTAATGCAGTATCATATATCTCAAAGTTAAAAACTCCATTAACGCTTAGCATAGACTTATCGTTTTCCGCCTCAAAAAACTCAAGCCTGTCATTAGTTCCATTTTCTTTTTGCAAGGTAATAGTAAAATATGGTTCATCTTTTACTTCAATATCTTTTATTTGCCCTGCCTTGCCCATTGCGTTTATTTTATTATAGAATGTCATAAACTCTTGATATTCCACAATGTTTCCATCAAAAACTGCACTAACCTCAGTCCCTTCTCCAGTTACTGAAATATTATAGTCTTTATCATTGCTTAAATCCTCTAAAACAAGATCAGAAACCCTTGTGACATTACAATTATAAACTCCATCAGCAACAATATCCAGATAATCATTCTTTAAAAAAGCAATCTGCTCCGCATCAATTTTAAATATAGTTTCATCGCCTTGCTTATTTATATAATACTCTTCATCTACTTTACCTACTGCCAAAGTGTAATCTTGTCCATCCATTATAATATTGATTTCAAATTCTGGATTATCAATCCCATATTCAGCAACACTCCCATTGGTATCAACAACTTCTTCAGGATAGATCGCAGAAAGTGGCAGTATAATATCAGAAAACACATTATCTATATTCGTTACATTTTTTATAGGTTCAGTGATATCAAAAGTATAATCACCATTGTTTGTAAGCATAAAAGCCCTATCAGAATTATCCTTTGACCAAATGCTTATAGTCTCAATTTTGGATATTGTAGATGAATCAATATTTGGCAACAACGCTTTTTCATAAAAATCAGCAGTTGTTACTTTTAAAAGCCTTCCGACTTCGTTTTCAATGCCATATATTTTATCATCTTTGCTTAAATAATAGCTATCATCAACTGGATTAAGTCCTCCCAATATAAGTTTTACTTTGCTTCCATCCGTCTTAAATATTGTAATAGCCGACTTAGGATTATCCAAACCAAAACTCTTGGCATCACCCTCAATCTCTCTTATCGCATGCATCTTTGATAGACTATATATAAATGCCTGCATCTGCCTAAGTGAATAATTATGTTGCTCTTCATTCGGCTCCAAAACAATATTAGTTCCATCGACAATAAGTCCAAATTTCACATCATCATGAGCGATACCAACAGCGGCAATATCATTAACAGCAATATCATTTATCACAATCAGCTGTACTTCATCTTGCTTTTTATCATCAGTATCATAAACCAAAAGTGCAATATATATTGCTATAAGACTTGCTAGTATAATAGTACCCAATTTTATCATCTTTTTATATCTACTCATAGGTTTTTCCTCCTAAAGTAGATGGATACACCTAAGGCCAAAATCAATACTGGAATCACACCAATAAATACAATCCCCATTGCCGTCGACTCTCTAGGCAAAACACTTATTGGATCAGCTTTTATGCTCTTTGCTGATATATTGATACTACTTTCACTCTTATTTAGCCAATTCATGCTTTGCGTCAAAAAGTCAGCATTCGCATATGTCGCTGTTTCAAGCAAATCATCAGCATACATATTTCTGCTACCAACAGCCAATATCCTAGCAACCCCATCGCCCACTTCTCTTGAAGAGGACATAGCAACATAAAAAGGTCCGACTATATCATCTTGCTGTTTTTTAATGGTCTTATAATCAGTCTCAACTTTTGCATATGACTCTGGCGAAGATACCAAAACAGGATAAACATCAAGATCATATCCAGCATCCACCACCTTATACAATCCTCGTGATGATGGCATAGCCAAGAAATATCTGTTATCTCCAAAGTATTTATTGATCTCATGACTCGCATACATAGGCACAATATTGATTTCATTGCCCGATACAAAAGCCTGCTTTTCAAAAATAACATTATTCATAACGCCTATACCCCAAGCATTAAGCAACTCCGTCAAATTTGAAAATTCATTGACCGACGGTTCTAAAAACACCAATATACTTCCACCGGCATTGATAAACTCATTCAGCACATCAATCTCAGATTTCTCAAAATCCCTAGTTGGTGAAGCAATAACAATTATATCCTCATCACCACTAAGTCCCATAATATCAAGCGTCACTCGCTTATAATTAAAGTTATTCTGTTCAAACAAGTTAAATAGCGCTGTCGTTGGTCTTTCATTATGTCCATCAGTAAAAGCAACTATTGGAACAGAAGTATCATTTACATAGATTAAACTGCTTGTAATTTGCTGTTCCGCTTTAAGTCCAGTTATCTCACTTTTGCTTGTATTTAGATTATACATATCTTGAATTGTAAAAAGCTTATATCTATTAACCCCTTCTATCAAAATATCATCCGCTTTGATATCAATACCTTTTTGTTTATATTCATCAATTAAAACAGGGCTTTGATATGGGTCTTTATAAGTAACATTTATCTTTTCACTAAGATTATTATACCTTTCAAAAATCTCTTTAAGCATGATTACAAAATCGTCTTTACTGCTAAAAATCGTAATATTAACACTTTCACTGATCGCTTCAGCAACTTCATATGTAGTATCAGAAAGTTCATACAACTTGTTTTCCGTCATATCTATTTTAAAATTAAATTTATCAACGGCTGTAATACATACCAGATTTATCATTATCAATATCGCAATCGATACAATTATTACTACTTTTTTTAAATTTTCAATTTTCATACGCCCCCCCTATGCTGTCTTTCTGTTGTCCAAAGCAAAAACACTCAAAAAGAGGAAAAACACCGTTATGCTAAGATAATATATTATACTCGATGGGTTAAAAATCCCCATCGTAAACTCTTTGAAGTTATTGCTTGGTGAAAGATAAGGTAAAATTGATTTAATAAATGCAATAGGTACGACTTTTGCAACAGAATCCATAAGCCAAAAACCCATCAATATAAAGTAACTTACTACTGCTGATATAACTTGGTTTTCTGTAAAAACTGAAACAAAAACACCTATGGAGATAAACGACGAAATCAGCAATATTATACCAACATAGTTTCCAAGCGTAACCATAAATTCAAATGACCCATAATAGCTAAGTATAATTGGATATATCAATGTAACTGCAAGTCCAATCCCAAAAATAGTCAATGTCGCAAAGAATTTACCCAACACAATTTCAGTTTTTGAAATAGGCGATGTAAAAAGCAATTGTTGAGTTTTAATCTTTCGCTCTTCAGAAAAAAGTCTCATAGTGAGTATCGGAACCAAAAATATAAGTACTGAAAATATTGATGAGAAAAATGTTTTTATATCTCCATTCTGTGAAATCAAGTTTCCAGTAACAAAATAGAATCCGCATATTAGCAAGAATATCGCTAAAAAGATGTATCCTATCATAGATTTAAAATATTGTTTTATTTCCTTTATATATATACAGCCCATTTAATCCCCTTTATCTTGTAAGTTTAATAAAAATATCCTCAAGCGTCGGATTTTTAAAGTTCATAAGCATGATTTTAGAACTCGTTTTTTCACACATATCAAATATATCATCTCTTACATCAACACCAATATCGCAGGTTAAGTTATAATCAAAACAGCCCTGTTCTACTGAAATATTGGAGCTAAACTCCAAAACCTTATCCATATTTGAAACAGCCTTATCTATTGTCAGCTTATCTCCTTTAATTCTTACAATCAACACATTCTCTTCGCAATACTTGTTGTGCAGATTTTCCACACTGTCATTAGCTAAAATCTCGCCTTTTTTCATTATAATAAGCCTATTACAAATAGAAGCAATCTCTGAAAGGACATGTGAGCTGATTATTATCGTGTGGTTTTTTTGCAGTGATTTGATAAGTTCTCTTAAATCAATAATTTGATTTGGGTCCAACCCAACAGTAGGTTCGTCCAAAATAAGAAGTTCTGGACTAGCTATCAAAGTTTGAGCAAGTCCAACCCGTTGCCTATAACCCTTTGATAGATTCTTTATCATTCTGTTTTTAACATCCAAAACATTAGCTAGCAAGCAAACACGCTCAACTTCGCCTTTAACATCCTTCTTGTCTATGGATTTTAACCCACACGCAAACTCAAGCTGTTCGCTTACCGTCATATCAAGATATAGCGGTGGAATCTCAGGCAAATATCCAATATGTTTTTTATAATCTTTTGAGTTTTCCTGAATATCACAATCAAAAATAGATATATTACCTGATGTGCACGGAATATATCCAGTTATCATATTCATAGTCGTGGATTTCCCTGCTCCATTAGATCCAAGCAATCCAACAATCTCTCCACGCTTGATTTCAAAGTTCAAATCATGTGCAGAAACAAAATTTCCATATTTTTTTGACACGTTTTCTAATTTTAACACTACATTTCTCCTACATTCAAGAACTAGTATGTTAGTATTGTACCATTTGATATTGATTTATACAACAACTTAATGAAAGTTTTCTAGTTTCATATTTAAACTAATTGCTATTTTTATCGTAGAAAAATGCAAATGATCATAATCCCTAGTTATTAATAGCGAAATCTTGATAACTCATTTGACTTTTTACGCAAAGATTTATATTTTTTGAGAAATGTAGTTTTTTTTTCTTTGTTGATTGATATTTGAGGTGAATAATTGTGTATTGAAAGCAACTATAAAATTATTATGCGATTAATTTTTAAATATAAGTTTTCCACTAAACTCTGATTTATCCCCTATTTTACAAGCCTTGCCATAACAACAAATCGTTTATTTTTCTTAACAGCACAAGTAGACAGAGTGAGCACAATATCAGTAGGATAAAATTTGATATCTTCCTTATAAAGCGACAACTCCTGACAATCAGATATAAACTTCATCCATTTTTCATCAGTAGGAAAATCTGTATCGATATAATAGAAACTCACATCTGTTTCAAATACAGCAAAAACTTCCCATTCGTATTCTTCATATAGCGAATCAAAACGCAAAATCTTATTTTGCTCATAAAAATCTTTATCTAAATAATCAGTAAGTCCTTTGAACATACTGCCATCTTTCATCCTGTGCCCATATAAAATGATATTTCTCGTCTTGTCAAAATCCTCTAAATTACATCGAAAGTCTAAAAATATCGCACCCTCTTTGGATTTCTTTTTTTCAAATGTATGATCTAAATAGTATTCATTATCCCCACTATATACAACAGGATAATTTATAGCCGTATCTCCGATTTTTATATATCCAACCGTATCCTCATTTTGCTCATAAAACGGTTGTACAAGCGAACATATCTCTTTGCTTTGCACTTCTTCTAGTTCATCAGAAATAATCTCTAGCGTAGCAACTGGGACTGGCTTATCAACTTTGTTTGTTTCAACCGATTTGTTTGTTTCAACCGATTGCTCATCACTTATTATAAATATATAAAAACTTACTCCTACAAGCACGATTAGCATGACAAGAAGTCCTATTATCTGTTTTCTTTTTTCTTTTACTTCTCTTGTTAGTCTTTTATTACTCACTATTTATTACCTTCACTTACGTATTTAATAAAAAAATGTAATATCATTATAGCAATACTGACACAAAATATCTACAATATATTATTCCCTAAAACGTTAACAGTGGAAGAATCCGAAAAAGAATTTGCTGTCAGATATGTTATATAAAAATACAGACAAATCCTCAGTATAATAAAAAATACGCAACAACTAAATTATGATCATGTACTATACCCCACATTTATCGGTGGCAAAAAGTTAGAATTAATACATCCAATCAAAATTCGCAGTATAAAAATAACGCTAACCTCTAATGAAGTTCGCGTTATGAAAACACGCTTTGCATGTGGCGGAGACTTTGGATATAACCCAAACTAAATTCGCGGTATAAAAAATACGCAATCCACTAAATGTGAATCGCGTACTATGACCGACATTTGTCAGTGGCGGAGAGAAGATTTATTAATTTAACATCTTCAACAAATCGGATTTCAGCACTAAAAAATCCCTGAAACGCCATTAAACAGCGGTTTGTCACGATCCGATAGTGACACCAGACACAATGCCCAGACCTTGAATAAACCTCGATTTTCAAGAAAGAATTTCTTAAATCGTATTTATGAAAGGAGCTACACATGAAAAAAGCAGAAATTATAACTATCATCAACCAGAAAGGTGGCGTTGGAAAAACGACCACAACACAAAACTTAGGCACAAGCCTAGCACGTCAAGGAAAAAAAGTTTTACTCGTAGATCTTGACCCACAAGCAAACCTAACAATGTGCATGGGCTTTGAATTCCCTGACACATTAGAAACAACAATCGCTGATGTCTTTTCAGCATTCGCAACTGACAAAACACCACCACAAAAAGAGGAACTGATCCAGTTTAACGAAGGCTGTGATTTAATCCCCTCTTCAATTCAACTAGCTGGAATGGAAACGGTTATCTCCAGTTCAATCATTAGGGAAAGCATCATCAAAAACTATCTATCCCAATTCCAACATGAATATGATTACATCCTTATCGACTGCATGCCATCCTTAGGTCTATTAACTGTAAACGCTCTTGTCTGTACAACAAGCGTTATTGTTCCAGTAGAAGCTCATTATCTAAGCGCAAAAGGTCTTGAACTTTTAATGAGTACAATAATCAAAATCAGAAATTACTTAAATCCTGATTTAACCCTCAAAGGCATTTTAATCACCATGCTTGATAAGCGTCTCAACTTGAGCAAAGCAACTATCGAAGATATAAAAAATGCATATGGCGATCATGTCAACATCTTTGACACAACAATCCCACGTTCAATCAAAGCGGTTGAACCAACAGTCTTTGGAAAAAGTGCTTACCTGTATGATTCCAATTCAAAGGTATCTCTTGCATATGAGGACTTCTGTAAGGAGGTTCTAACTAATGGCTAAAAATTTTAATAAAGAATTAAATTCTTATGACAATATGTTTAAGAACAATCAGCAAATTCAACAGCAAGAAAACAAATCTAATGCTAAGGAATATGGTAATGATCTTGAAATTAAATTGCTAAAGCCCTTTTCAAGGCATCCATTCCAGTTGTATACCATTGAAAAGCTTAAAGACCTTGCTAATAGCATTAATAAGAATGGTGTTCTATCACCTATCATCGTCAGGCCTATTGAACATGACGAGTATGCTTATGAAATAATTGCTGGTCATAACCGTGTTAAAGCTTGCTCATTACTTGGAATGAAAACAGTGCCCAGTATTATTAAAGAAGTTGATGATGATACTGCAACAATCATGATGGTTGATACTAACTTGCAACAGCGTGAAACCATACTTCCAAGCGAAAAAGCGTTTGCCTACAAGTATAAATTTGAAGCTATAAAGACTAAAGGAAAACGCAATGACTTAACCTCACCGCAAATTGCAACGAAGTTACAAGCGGATGAAAAAGTTGCTTTGGAAAACAACGAAAGCAAAGATACTATGTACAGATATATTAGGCTCACCCACTTGATAAAGCCTATATTGGTTCTGGTAGATTTGCGTAAAATGCCATTCATCCCTGCTGTAGAAATATCATATTTATGTGAGAGCGAGCAAGATGATTTATACGATATCATGAGACGTGATGAGATTAATAGCATCACACTAAAACAGGCAAAGTTGCTCAAAAGCGCAAGCCAAACCAACAGATTAAGCTATAAGCAGATTGATAAGATATTATCTTCCAAGGAAAATCAATCAATAGGAAATGTAAAAATACCTTATATCAAAATTAAAGATTTCTTTGAGAAAAAGGCAACCACAAAGGAAGTTGAAAACACAATTATAAAAGCATTGAAAGCTTGGTTTGAGCAGAACAGCGAGGTGCGTCATGAAAATTAATTATACCGAAAAAGATGGAATTCTATATCCAAACCTTCAAGTTGATGCAAATTGCAAAACCTATTCGACCTTGGGAAGATTTGGCAAGATGAAGTATGAATTCATGAATGAAAGTAATCGATTCAAAGTCATTGCTATGGAGATTGAAGGAACGCTGTGGAGCTATTTACACAACATTGATAATCAAGCGATGGATTATGCATATGATCTTGAGAAACAAATGTTGAAAGCAAATCCACCTAGTGACCCTAGTGATATTTTGGCTACTGCAAGGCATAGAAGGCAAATCATATCCTGTGTAGATGAAATCGTCTTAGCAGAGATAATATACGTTCCGAATTAAGCGAACGCAGAGAGCGGAAAAAGCATAGCGCAAGCATGTAGGTGGTTTAAAAAAGCGAAGTGTTTAAAGCATGCAAGATAAGGTGTCATACAATGCCACCAAAAAACAGCCAAAACGCCCAGCGTTATGCGGATTCTGCCTGTGTTACAAATCGAAGCGTGTATTAAAAATGTATTACGTAAATAAAGGAGTAAATAGTATGGCAAAATCAAGAAAAGTAAAGAATGAAACTAGCGTATCTATGCGATTGTGTGGCGATACGCATAGAATATTGAGAAAAATGGCGATTAGCAAGAAGACAAATGTTAGCAATATAATCCGTCAAATGATAGATAAATGTTTGGCAAAAGAGGAGTTTCGTGAAGATATAGACGACATTAGTGCCAATCTTATCGTCCACATCAAAAACTATCTAGAACCGCAAGTTAGTAGAATCATAAAATGTGTGATAAAAGGGAGCATTACTTCATCAGCTGGATACTTTCTAAACGCTAAGGCTTTGGAGGAATTTATTCCACCACATAGGCAACAGGAGTTTCTGGAATCATTACAAGAATCCAGAGCTATGGGTGTGAAGTATATTCAGTCGAGAAACAAAGGACTAGAAGCATTTATGGAGGATGAATCATGGTTCAACAACAACCAGTAAAATATTTTACAATAGCACAAGCTATTTTTGAGGAACGATATAAATTATCCATTCACGCAAAAATCGTATTCTGTTACTTAAGCAAATGTGCAAACAGGAATACTGCAACATGCTATCCTTCACGGACAAATATTTCAAAATCATGTAGTATTGGCAAAACGTCAGTAGGCAAAGCTTTAAATGAATTATCTAAATGCGGTTTAATCAGCATTCAAAGCCAGTTTAGACAAAACAACAGCCAAAGAAACAATCTATACACAGTGCTAGCATATCCTAGAAAAGCATAGTTTAATCGGGATTCTAGTAACTATCCCTTTTTACAAAGGTTATCGTGGCATGATGCCTCGCGCTATCAGGTCGCGATAACCTTAAACTATATTAGTATATAACTATATATTACTTTAAGGGAAATAATATATACTTACTAATAATATATTAGATATACTATATAGCTAAAGATTACTTAGAG
>JMSV01000051.1_pt1 | contig 25217 bp, 25 predicted proteins | sample 179021 | NCBI WGS metagenome assembly JMSV01 (sample SAMN02769581, study PRJNA246767) | bioreactor metagenome | isolation source: Culture-2 Bioreactor Bmz derived from microbial biomass from the upper 2 cm... | place: Germany: Bremen | collected day 87 after inoculation | reverse complement strand
GATGAAAAGAAAAAACGTAATCGTAAAAATAAAGGAGATTAATATATGTCTAAGACTTTTAGAGAGTTGCGAAAAGCAGAAAAAGAAAGTTTCAAAATTCCAAAGAGTGTACAGAATGCCATCCCGATTAACAAGATTTATGAGGATGGCATTTTTCGTGTAGGTAAGAATTTTTCAAAGTCATATAAGTTTACTGATATAAACTATCGTGTTGCATCCAAGGAGGACCAACTTAGTATGTTTATGAAATACTGTGATTTGCTCAACACATTACCAGTAAGTTGTGTCAGCAAAATAACTATCAATAATAGAACGCTTAATCAAAAAGATTTCAGCGAAAGGATTTTGATGGACTTGAAAGGCAGTTATTTAGATGCCTACCGCCAAGAATATAATGATATGTTAACAGCAAAAGCTATGCAGTCTACAAACAATGTGGTTCAGGAAAAATACATAACCATTTCAACATCAAGAAAGAACATCGTAGATGCAAGGGTGTTTTTTAACAGAATTACATCCGAGCTTACAACGCATTATGCAAAGTTATCTAGCAACATTGAAGCATTGGATTGCAAAGAGCGCTTAAAGGTATTCCATGATTTTTATAGACTTGGGGAGGATCAAGATTTCAACTTTGATCTAAAGCGCACCATACAAAAAGGTCATGATTTTAAAGACAGCATTTGTCCCTCCGTTATGGAGTTTGATAAAAACCATATTAAAATCGGCAAAAAATATTGTAGAACTTTTTATATTCGTGAGTTTGCTACGTTTATCAAAGATGAGATGATTACAGAATTTGCAGACCTTCCTAAAAACCTTATGCTGTCCATAGATATGTTGCCAATACCAACCGATGAAGCCGTCAAGATTATTCAAAACTTAATACTTGGTGCAGAAACAGACAAGGCACGATTCACAAGAAAACAAAGTGAAAACGGTAACTTTACAGCTAGTATCCCCTATGATCTTGAACAAAGAATCAAGGAGCTGCAGGAGTTTATGGATGATTTGACCACACGTGACCAAAGGATGTTGTTTGCAACTATCAATCTTACAATCGCATCCAATAGCTTAAAGGAGTTGGAGCAGGACACCGAGAGCATTCAGTCAATTGCTAGAAAGCATCTTTGCGACTTTACTTCATTAACCTTTCAGCAGATGGATGGTTTATATACTTCTTTACCGTTTGGACTGCATAAACTTCCTAACACATGGCGAACTCTGACCACAGAAAGCACAGCAGTTTTGATGCCATTTGCTACACAGGAAATTCAGCATCGCAATGGTATTTATTATGGACTAAACTTCATTTCGAAGAATATGATAATTGCAGACAGGCGTGAGCTTATGAATGCTAATGGCTTTATTTTGGGAGTTAGCGGTAGTGGTAAGTCGTTTAAAGCTAAAGAGGAAATGTCCAATTTGATGTTAAGGGATGATGTTGATATCATCGTAATTGATCCAGAGCGAGAATATAGCCCGTTATTTAAATCTATGGTAGGTGAAGTTATAGAGATTTCGGCAAGTTCTAATACACATATAAATGCAATGGATATGGGCAAAAATTATTCAGATGAAGATAATCCAGTTATTTTAAAATCGCAATTTATCATGTCACTTTGTGAACAGCAAATAGGAAAAGGCAACGTGTCACCTTATGATAAATCGATTATTGATAGGTGTACATCAAGGGTTTACAGCGAGTATATCCTAAATGGATTTAAAGGCGAGCCACCAACGTTAAAAGAGTTTAGGCAAGAGCTACTATGCCAACCAGAGGATGAAGCAAAAAGGTTAGCTCTTGCTATGGAGATTTTTACCGATGGAACATTGTCCACCTTTGCACAGCAAACCAATGTTGATGTAGACAGTCAATATATCGTTTATGATATCAAGGATTTAGGCAAGCAATTGAGAGAAGTTGGTATGCTTGTTGTGCTTGATAATATCTATAATAGGATTACAGAAAACCGCAATAGAGGCAGACAAACATTTGTATATATTGATGAAATATATATGATGTTCAAAAATGAGTATTCATCCGACTTTCTATCCATGCTTTGGAAGCGTATACGTAAATATGGCGGTTGCATGACTGGCATCACGCAGAATGTTGCTGATTTGCTACAGTCACACTATGCCCAGACCATGCTTGCAAACTCTGAGTTCTTGATACTTATGAACCAAGCACCAACCGATAGAATGAAGCTTGAAAATTGCCTGCTCCACCTTTTTCCGAATCACCAAAATAGATCCCATTTGCATAATCCCAAAGCATTTCGCCATGTTTATTCAAATAACTTCCCATGATTTTTTTATCTGTTCTTGCTAAATCGCCAATTGTGTTAATTCCAATCCTATTCAATTTCGTTTTGGTCTTATATCCACACATATAAAGTTCGCCAACATCCAAACCCCAAAGTTTATCCTGTATTTCATCCGAAAATAGTGTATGCACTTTGTTTGGCTTTTTTAGCTCTCCAGCCATCTTTGCAAGGACCTTATTCGTTGATATTCCAACGTTTACGGTAAATCCAAGCTTTCTATAAACTTCATCTGCAATGAATCTTCCTGTAGCATATATGCTGCCGTTATAAATCTTGCAGCCAGTATAATCGATAAACGCTTCGTCAATGGAGAACTGTTGTACGATTGGTGTAAATGTATATAGTAAATCCATCAATGCTTTTGATGCTTTAACATAGACATCATACTTTGGCGGTTCAATATATAGATCTGGCGCTTTGCCTCTTGCCTCCATGAGTGACTCACCAGTTCTAATTCCATATTTCTTAGCTTTCATGGATTTGGCTAGTACGATTCCATGACGTGTTTCTTCACTTCCACCAACGACTGATACAATTTCTCTTAAATCAATTACAGCACCATGTTGTAAGTTATTAACCGCTGAGAATGCCAAATATGCTGAATTCACATCAACATGCATGATTATTTTATCCATAACTACCTCTATAGAGAATATGCTTTCGCAGATAGAATTATAGCACAAATATTCGTATTTATAAGTATTTGAACTTATTATTTACTTTTTGTTCGTGTTTTTAAATTAATCTAATTTTTTCAGTACAACTAATAAGTATTATTCTAATAATAAAATGCTTAGTTTTATAAAAACGACATTATTTACTTATATTGTGTTAATATGTTATCGCATTATACATTTTTCCACAATTTTCGCATGAAAGTATATGTTCTAAGATAAAAGGAGTACTAATATATGCTGAAAAATAGACAAAATTATAGTAATTTTGGAGGACAACCATAGACTTACTATAAATTAACTTCGATTTTCGCAATGTATCGCATATGCCTTACATTGATAATTTAGATAAATTCTTTTGTGAATGTGAAGATAAATTGCTGACGGGATCCGTTAGCCTTTTTTATTTGTCGTATTTTAAGAGACTATGTAGAATATTGTCGTATATTAGTACCTTTTTGGTGTTTTTGGTGATTTTCTATAAATGTCGTAGTCCACCTTTCAATTTTGATTAGAAGCAAAAATCAAAACATGAAAGGAATAAAGATGAAACGATATATAAAAATACCAAAGGATGATGGTGCTGAATGGAAAGTATCATTAGATATGATGAAACTAATAGCTGTTTGTGAAAAGGCTGGGTGCGCAATTGATAAAGTTCTAAAAGTAGAACTTTATGATATGGAAAATAGCAACTTAAATAATGATATAAGATATGAGAAGAAAAATAGATCAATTGATATTTTTCCACCGCATGCTTTTAAAACTGAATCTGCTGAAAACGAGGTGATTAGAAACCTTACACATCAGCAATTGGATTATTATTTACAAGGCTGTACAAAGCTGCAGTACCAGCGTTTCATAAAAAACAAGTTGGATGGATATACAATTAATCAAATTGCAAGACAGGAAGGAGTGAAGCCCTATACTGTAAAAGTTAGTATAGCTAGGGCTAAAGAGTATTTTATTAAAAATGCCAAGAAGAGATAAAATTTAAAGCAATCATGCATCTATTTACAACTATAAAGTAAATAGGTGCTTTTTTTATTTATTTTGTGAACAGTTTATGAATAATGGTGTAGGTATAATACTTTTGCCCCTTTCCCAAGACTATATAGTGAAGGCATTTATTTACTGCCTATGTACATTAACAAGTTAATAGAAGAATACTTTGATAATAATCATTTATATCTAAATGAAAAATTAGATAAGCGATCATGCCAAGACCACCTGCAATTATATTGTAAAACGATAATACCTAAGGTGCGAGCAAAAATTAGAAATTGTGTAAATCAACAAATCTAAAATAGATTGCTATGACAAATTAAATGATACCTCACTACACGTTGGTCGGTCATACGATAAAGCATAGAAGCCTTTAAAAATGAGCGAGGTTAGAAACCTGAGTGTGCGGCATAGTGGCTGTATAGATTAAAGTATTTGCAGTGTAATTAAAATTGAAAGAAGTTATATACAATGGAGCAATTATGTTATTGCTCCATTCATATAATTTTTATGGTTAAGGAGAGTTCATATGAGTGATAAATTATTAAGATACAGTGTGCAGTTAGCAATGCTTAAACAACTATTATTAAAAAAGATGATAAATAAAAAAGAATACAATATTTATGAGGATAAATTAAAAAAGGATTACAATATCGCTTCAAATTTCACAGCTTAAAATTTTCATTTTTGCTTTAGATAAGATAATCTGTTGTTAAATCTAAAGTAAGAGGAGGAACAAAATGCAAATAGAAATAATTAAAGCAAAGAAAAGTTCTATAGACAGATCAAATTCTACTGACTTAGAATTAACACGTGTTGGCGCATATTGCCGTGTAAGTACAGATAGCGATGACCAATTGAGTAGCTATAAATCACAAGTTAGCTATTATCGAACACTCATAGAGGAAAATTCGAAATGGGAGATGGTTGACATATATGCAGATGAAGCAGTAACGGGCACTCAAACTTCAAAAAGAGAAAGTTTTAGGAGAATGATAGGGGATTGTATGAATGGCGACATAGATATGATTATTACAAAGTCTATATCTCGTTTTGCAAGAAATACGCTCGATACGCTTAAATATGTTCGAATGTTAAAGGAAAAAAATATTGCTGTATTGTTTGAAGACGAAAAAATAAATACCATGACAATGGATGGGGAATTATTATTAGTTGTGCTTAGTTCTGTTGCACAGCAAGAAGTTGAAAACATCTCTGCTAATGTTAAAAAAGGATTGAAGATGAAGATGCAACGTGGTGAGCTTGTTGGGTATCAAGGATGCTTAGGTTATGACTATGATTATAATAATAAATCACTATCTGTTAATAAAGAAGAAGCTAAAATTGTTAGATTTATATTTAAAAGATATTTACAAGGTATTGGTGCATCCATAATAGGTCGTGAGCTTGAAACAAAAGGATATAAAACTAGCATTGGGAATAGTAGATGGTATCATTCTACAATAATGTGTATTATAAAAAATGAAAAGTATAAAGGCGATATACTCTTAGGCAAAACCATTACTGTTGACCCAATAAGCAAAAAGCGTTTGGCTAACTTGGGAGAGGAAGATCAATTTTATATAAAAAACCATCATGAAGCGATAATTGATGAAGAATCCTTCGATAAAGCTCAAGAAATTTTAAATGCTAGATCGGTAAATAGAAAAGATTATGGAAAGCGAAAAGAAGGGGGAAGACAATTTGCATTTACGAGTAAACTAAAGTGTCATTATTGCAATTCAAGTTATTCACGAAGAACTATTGCAGGTAATACCAAAAAAGAGAGAAAACCAGTTTGGCAATGTATCACCTACGTAAGAAGAAGCAAATCATTTTGCCCTCATAGTAAAATAATACATGAATCTATTGTTGAAAATGCTTTTGTAGAAGCATATAAACATATGTTTAGTAAAAACAAAGATATTTTAGAAGAGTTTATAAAGCGGATGAATAATACGCTGAAAAAAACTAGTGTTGAGAGTGAAACTAATAAAGTTTTAAAAGAAATTTCCGATTACACAAATAAAAGAAGAAAACTTGTTGATTTGAAACTTGAGGATAAGATTAATGATGAAGACTATGATGTGAAGAAAAAATGGATTGAAAGAAAGATAGAACTTTTAGAAAATAAAAAAGAATCATTAGTCAAATCGCAAGAGGGAGAAGAATTAAGTATTAATAGAATCGAAAAGTTAAGAAAAGCTATCGATTCAAGTGAACTATTAGAAAGTTTTGATAGAGATATTTTCGAAAGTGTGATTGATAAAGTAATTGTTGGACATTATGATGAAGAAAATCAAGACTTCAACCCTTATAAACTTACTTTTGTGTTCAAATCAGGCGGAAAAACTAGTCGAAGTTATGGACAGGTTGGGGAAAATATAGAGCATGAATATATGGAGATTATGTCATTTAAGCACTACGGTAAATTCTTTTCTTTTATAATTAGAGATGATAACAGTAGAGAAAAACAATTAATAACTGAAACAGATGTTTCGGTCGCTATTAGTGTTCTGTAGAGTACACCTTATGACATGTTCCCACAGTCTAGCGGATTTTTGAAAAAATTCAAAAAATGAAAAAAATCCTATTTTTAAGGTAAAAACAAGATTTTTGGCATTTTGGCAAAAACGCTATGACCCGCATAAACAAAGGGTTTCAGCTACTTTTTAAGACTCATTCCAGTTATAGTCTCAACATGTGTTGTTTGTGGGAACATATCAAACGGTGTTGCCTCGATTATATCATAACGCTTGCTAAGCAGTTTTAAGTCTCTTGCAAGTGTTCCTGGATCGCATGATACATAGACGATTTTTTTAGGTGCATTATCTAAAATCGTGTTGATTAGCTTTTCATCCAAACCTTTTCTTGGTGGGTCAACGATGAGGATGTTCACTTTGTTAATTCTCTTTAATAGTTTTTTATATTCGATAGTACAATCGCCACAAATGAAGTTTGTGTTTTTGATATTATTGATTTTGGCGTTACTCTTGGCATTATCGATAGCACTTCTTACATACTCGATTCCATGAACTTGCTTTGCTTTTTTTGCGGCTAGTAATGTTAATGTTCCTATTCCACAAAAAAGGTCAACTACATTGTCACTTTCTTTAATATTGGCATATTCCATAACGTTTGAGTATAGTTTTTCACATTGAGCAGTGTTTACTTGTAAGAATGATTGTAGTGAAACTTTGAAAGTTAAATCAAAAATCTTGTGCTTAATAAATTTATCGCCATAAAGAGTGATTGTCTTATCGCCTAAAATTACATTACTATTTTTGTTGTTTATATTAACGGAAAAGTTTGTAAATGAGTCGATTGACTTTAACTCTTCTATTAGTTCATTCATATGAGGGATGTTTTCTTCAAAAGCTACAAGTCCAACCATTAAATTATCGTGTTTTGATAATCTTAAAAATATATGGCGAAGTAGTCCGAACTTTGTTTGTTCGTTATAGATGGAGATTTCATGACGTATTATCCAGTTTTTAACGATTGAATATGCTGTGTTGATAGTTTTATCTTGGATATCACAAGACCCGATATTCACTATGTTGTGCGTGCCTTGTCCGTAAAAGCCTGAGATGATTTTTCCGTTTATATTGCCCAATGGAAAAACAGCCTTATTTCTATAATTATATTCATCGCTTGATGCAACGCAAGGCTGGATTTTTGCATCTATATCACCAAGTCTGTTAAAAGCATCAACGACTTTTTTTGTTTTATAATCTAGTTGATATTGATAGGATAGATTTTGTATGCTGCATCCACCGCATTTGTTGAAGTGTTCGCATTTTGGTTCACGTCTGAATTCGGATTTTTTTGTTATCTCAACAGGTATAGCGATATATGAGCGTTTTGTTTGCTTGATTATTTTAATAACCGCTTCATCGCCAGGTACAAGGTTTTTGCAAAATATAACTGCGCCTTCGACTTTGCCGATTCCTTGACCAGTTGCTGATATATCTTCTATCTTTATTGTTGTTTTATCGTTTTTTTTAAGCATAGTATCCTCTTTAAATTTTCTTAAAATAAAAGCTTCTAAATTAATAGAAGCGTAAATTTATTGTTTATGTAAATTGAAATTTTATTATACATACTGATTAGAAACTATATTTACTATATCCAAAGGTTCGTCAGCAATAAAGTCTGGATTTTCTGACATGATTGTTTTAATATCATCAAATCCCCATGAAGCAGCGATTATTTTAACGTTTGCCTTTTTACATGCTTGAATGTCCCTAATTTCATCACCAACATACATTACTTCTGATGAATTTAACTTTTTAGATTTCATAAACTTTTTAATAAATGCATGTTTTTTGAATAGACGCTGTGCAGAAATTATGTTTTCAAAACAAGTAATATTATTTAACTCTAAAAAATGATTTATATTTTCTGCTGAGTTGCTAGAAATAATAGACATGCTTAATCCTAAATTATCTAACTCTTCTAACATATCTAAAATACCATCAAAAAGTGAAACAGTATGGATTCTTTTCATGAATGCAACGCATCCTTCAATACTATATTTAGGTACTTCATACCATTTTACATTTAAGTGCTTTATTGCATCTTTAATTGGAATGCTAGATATATATTCATATTCCTCGTCTGTAAACCTCGGCATATTAAATTTATCTGTCACATCATTAGCAACTTGTCTAAATACAGCATGTGAATCTGCAAGCGTTCCGTCAAAGTCAAAAATTACTTTTTTAATCAAAATTATTCTCCTATAAAAAACGTACTCTTCATTATAGCATAATTATTATAATCAGCAAGAAAAAAATGAAACATATTGGATTTATATCGATTAAATAAATGAAATTAGTCTTTTATTGTAGAATAAATCTTGTTGAAATTATTTGTTTATAAGAAAAGTACTAAATGGTGTGACAATATGATATAATCTAAAATACATTTTAAATTTGCGAGGGAATAAATGGTTTATTTATATATAGCATTCTTTATTTATCTTATAGGTGCGTGTTTTTATCTTGATGCTGATTATAGGGACAATTTCAAAAATAAATTTTGGATCAAGATTTTTTTGTCCATATTATATTTAACAGTTGCAGTTTTGGCTTTTTTATTAAATCGAATTGACGGTAATTTGGTTGCTGTATCACATTTTAAATGGATTTTCTGTGGAATGCTTTTAGTATTTTATGGTGATATATCGCTGATATGGAAAGAGGATGATAAGAGCTTTTTTATTGGTCAGTTTGCATATCTGGTTTCAAAAATTATTTTTTCGATATATTTTGTACAAATGTTGTATAAAGCAACAGGTGAATATTTTAGTTCTAGAGAAATACTGATTTTTGTTGGAGCACTTATTTTGATTGGAATAATCATTAAGCTTAAAAATATTGAAAAGATTGCTATGAAGTTGCTTGTGATTTTGGTTACAATAACAAGTGCGTTTATGGTTGCAAAATCCTCTTCGCTTATTCAGTTTATGAATACCAGCTTTTCATGGCCGCTATTTATTGGTGTGTTGCTGTTATCCTTCGGTAATTCATTGCGTATTTTTGATAAATTTGCAAAAAAAGAGCATATCTATATAAAAGGATTATATAATATGCTTCATTTTATCGGTATAGTTGTATTGCCGCTTGGTATTTACTACGTGTAATATCTATTTGTTTTCTTCTTCTAAATCTAATAGTCGCTTTTTGGCTGAGATGCAATTTCCATAACCGCCAATGCCGTTTGAAGCTACTACTCTATGGCATGGAATCAATAAAAATAGTCGATTATTTCGGCATACATTTCCAACAGCCCTTGCAGCATTTGGGCTTCCTGACATGATTGCGACTTCCTTATAACTTCTTGTTTCACCGTAAGGGATTTTTGTGATAGACCTTAAAACTTCATCTTTAAACTTATCGCCTTCAATATCAAAATCAATATCGAAAGATTTTCTTTTTCCATCAAAAAAATCACATAACTGGCTTAGTTCATCCAAATAGGCAGATTTATCATAAACCCAATCTTGTGGATAAAATTCTTTTGCAAGACCTATATCGGTTACTTTGTGTTCATATCCTGCTATATAAAAATCTGCCACCTCGTGGCAACAGATATTATATGTTATTGTTTTATTAGTTGGCAACGACATTAACGATTCTCCCTGGTACAACGATCATTTTTCTGACAGTCAAATCTTTAAAGTGTTTGTTTAAGTTTGCATCTTCTAATACTAACTTTTCAACATCTTCTTTTGATATATTGGCATCAACTTCAAACTTTCCTCTAACCTTACCGTTAATTTGTAAAATCATAACGATTGTATCTTGAACCATCTTTGATTTGTCGCAGATAGGGAAGCTTGCGTTGAATACTGAATATTCATTGCCGATTTTATCCCATAGTTCTTCAGATATATGTGGTGCAAATGGTGCAAGTAGCTTGACTAGGTTTTCGATAACTCCCATAAAATATTCTTTATTGAAATTGTTATCGGTATATTTATATAGAGCATTGACAAGTTCCATCAATCTTGCAACAGCAGTATTGAATTGGAAGTTTTCCAAGTCGTGAGAGATTTTTTCAATCGCATAGTTTAGCTTATAATCGATATCTTTTTCTTTTGCACCGATTGTAGTGCTTTCTTCTGTATAATCTAAGCCCTTGTCCACTAATCTACCGATACGATCTAAGAACTTGTGGATAGATTTGATTCCGTTATCATTCCAAGGTCCACCTTCGATGTATGAGAAACCGAATGCAAGGTACATTCTAAATACATCAGAACCATATTTTTCGACATAAGAATCTGGACTTACAACATTTCCTCTGGATTTAGACATTCTCTCGCCATCTGGACCTAATATTGTTCCTTGATGGATTAATCTCATAAATGGCTCGTCAAAGTTTAGATATCCCATATCCCTTAGAGCTTTTACGAAGAATCTTGAATACAGTAGATGCATACAAGCATGTTCTGCACCACCGATGTAAGTATCAACTGGAAGCATTTTATCGATGATTGCTTTATCGAACGGAGCTTCAGTATTTTTATTATCTGCATATCTCAAGAAATACCATGATGAACAAAGGAATGTATCCATTGTATCAGCTTCACGTTTACCCATTTTTCCACACTTTGGACATGGAGCGTTAGAGAATTCCTCGTGCTTTGCTAGTGGAGAAGTTCCATCTGGGTTGAACTCAACGTCGTATGGTAAAAGTACTGGTAAATCGCTTTCTGGTACTGGGACAGTTCCACAATCTTCACAATGGATGATTGGAATTGGAGTTCCCCAATATCTTTGGCGAGAAATCAACCAATCACGTAAACGATAGTTGGTGTTAAAGTTACCAGATTCCATTTCGTTTAGTTTAGAAAGTATAGCTTTTTTTCCATCTTCAACAGGGAGACCAGAGAATTCTTCGCTGTTTACAAGCTTTCCATATCCAACATATGGAAGAGTATCATCTTCATCTTCATTCTTTGCTTCAATAACTCGCTCAATCGGCAAGTCATATTTTTGAGCAAACTCGAAGTCTCGCTCATCATGAGCAGGAACAGCCATAACAGCACCTGTTCCGTATGTGTACAGTACATAATCTGAAATCCAGATTGGTACTTTTCGTCCATTAATAGGGTTTATAGCATATGCACCAGTAAATGCGCCAGTCTTTTCTCTTGTTGTTGAAAGTCTGTCGATTTCTGTTGCTTTAGAAGCCATCTTTATATATGCTTCTACTTCTGCTTTTTGATCATCAGTTACAAAGTCGTTTATCATTGGATGCTCTGGTGCGAAAACAACATAGCTACATCCATGAAGTGTATCAGCTCTTGTTGTAAATACTTCAAAATCGTCTCCATCAACAATACTAAACTTAACTTTTCCACCAACTGATTTTCCAATCCAGTTTTTCTGCATCATCTTTGTCTTTGATGGCCAATCTAGTTTGTCTAAATCTTGTAATAATTCTTCTGCATATTCTGTTATTTTAAAGAACCATTGAGTAAGGCTTTTTCTTTCAACTTCTGTATCGCATCGCTCGCAACATCCATCAAAAACCTGTTCGTTTGCAAGAACAGTATTACAGTTATTACACCAGTTAACAGGTGCTTCTTTTCTATAAGCAAGTCCTTTTTCGAAAAGCTTTAAAAACATCCATTGTGTCCATTTATAATAATCTGGCATACAAGTTTTTACTTCATAATCCCAATCGAAAGTTGCCCCCATAGCTTTTAGCTGGGTTTCCATTGTTTCGATATTTTTAAGTGTAGAATCTTGTGGGTGGATTCCTGTCTTAATCGCATAGTTTTCTGCTGGTAGACCGAAAGCATCAAAACCCATTGGATGAAAAACATTGTGTCCTTGCATCCTTGAAAAACGAGCATAAGTATCACTAAGGCCATAGTTATACCAGTGACCAATATGCAGATTTGCACCAGATGGATATGAAAACATTTCCATGATATATTTTTTATTATCTAAATCATTTTTATCGAAACTATATAATTTAGTATCTTCCCATTTTTGTTGCCATTTCTTTTCTATTTTCTTATAGTCCATTTTACACTTCCTTATATATATGTTATTACTGTATTCCAATATATATCAACCCACACTAAAAGTCAATTTCAACAGCGATAAAACCAAGATAAATAGGATATAATTTCAAAATTCACAGTTTGTTAAATTGACTTATCAAGCTTGCTAGATTAATATTGCAGGTATGATTAAGAAAATAATATATGCATTATTGATTGTAGTTGGTGTTTTTGGTATATTAAATGCGATTTTTATAGCGTATATCTCAACAGGGATTACACATGGAACTGTGTTTACTGCCTTGATTGGTATATCGCTTATAATATTCGGTATTTTAAAGTTGATTTTTAAGAATAGAAATATTATTCAGAGTAAGGTTGTTCGGATGATTTTTTTGGTTTGCTTTATAAGTTTTGTTGCAGTGTTTATTATTATTGAAACATGTATAATATCGTCGTATGGATTTAATGATAAAAAAGATACGGATGCTGAGGTTGTAATCGTGTTGGGGTGTGGGATATTTAAAGATGGAACGCCGACACTGACTTTGCAAAAGAGGATGAATGTTGCATATGAATACTTAAAAAATAGTGAAGATGCTGTTTGTATTGTATCTGGAGGAAAAGGACCGAACGAGCCTTATAGTGAAGCCAGAGCTATGAAGAAGTATATGCTAGAAAAAGGTTTCGATGAAAATCGTATTATTATGGAAGATAAATCTACTAGCACGAGTGAGAACTTGATTTATTCCAATAAGATAATAGATGATCTTGGGATTGATGGGAAAATTGGTATTGCAACAAGCGAATTTCATATGTTTAGAACAAAGTTTTTGGCTAAGAGATATGGAATGGAGCAAATTATCTGTTTGCCGACAGATACTTCTTGGTATTTGTGGGTGAATGTTCATCTTAGAGAATTTTTGGCAGTTATTAAGTCGTTTTTTCTGGATTAATAGAACTATTTTGGGTATTGTGTAAGATATCTGATTTTAGCAAAATTGGGGAAAATAAGGGTTGAAATGTAAATGGTTTTATGATATCATTTACTTCAATAAGTGTGACTACTAAGAGTGGGTTTTACCCACTCTTTTATGTGTTGAGAATAAATTGCACAGTATATTAAGCAAAAAGAGGTAATGATTTGGCAAATAGAACGGAAACGATTGTGGCAGAGATTTCGCTTAAATTAGCGGAGCAACTCGGATATGAGTTTGTCGATTGTGAGTACAAAAAGTTTGGAACTGAAAATACGCTTACAGTTTTTGTAGATAAAGAAGGTGGCGTAAATCTTGACGATTGTGAGGTTTTCAGTAGAAAGCTTGAAGAAATTTTGGATGAAAAAGATCCAATAAGTAGCGAGTACATTTTAAGTGTTTCATCTCCTGGGCTGGATAGACCGATAAAAACTCAAAAGGATTTTGAAAGAAATATTGGTAAAAAGATATATATTAAGCTTTATAGAGCCTTGGATAAGAGAAAAGAGATTATAGCTGTATTAAATGGCTATGATGATGAAACAATTAATATTACTGATAAAAACAATGCAATAGTGTTGAAAAAGTCAGACGTTGCTATGTTAAAGCAACATGTGGAATTTTAGATAAAAAAGATTTATAAATTGAAAGGAGAAAGAGTGATTTTTAAATACTCTTTATAATAAATAGACTATGAATGAAGAATTTATATATGCATTAGATGAACTGGAAAAAGAAAAAGGTGTTAATAAAGAAATATTACTTGAGACTATTGAGGCAGCATTGATATCAGCTTATAAGCGAAACTTTGGTAGTAGCGATAGTGTTTATGCTAATATTAATAGCGAAACTGGTGATATTAAGGTTTTGTGTGCAAAAACTGTTGTTGAAGAAGTAGAAAACAAAAACGAGGAAGTTTCGTTGGAAGAAGCTAGGCTGATTAATGTTGCATATGAAGTTGGTGATAGACTTGAAATAGAGGTTACACCAAGCTCTTTTGGAAGATTGGCGGCTCAAACTGCAAAGAATGTTGTTGTGCAAAAGATTAGAGAAGCTGAAAGAGGCGTTATCTTTGATCAATATATGGAAAAACAAGGTGAAATCTTAACTGCAACAGTTCATAGAATTGACAAAGGCAAAGTTTTTATGGAGATTGGTCGTGCTGAAGGGCTTATGCTTCCAATGGAAACTGTTAAAAATGAACGTTTAAATGTTAATGAGAAGATTAAAGTATATATTGTAGAAGTAAAACGAACGAACAAGGGACCACAAATAATGGTATCTAGAACACACCCTAGCTTGGTTAAGAGGTTGTTTGAGATAGAAGTACCTGAAATAAAGCAAAATATCGTTGAGATTAAAAATATTGCAAGAGAAGCTGGATTTAGATCAAAGATTGCGGTTTCTACAAACGAGCAAAACATCGATCCTGTTGGAGCGTGTGTTGGACAAAAAGGATCTAGGATTGAAAAAGTTGTTGAAGAGCTTAAAGGAGAAAAAATTGATGTTATTCCTTGGAGCGAAGACAGCGTTGAATATATTGCAAATGCACTTAGACCAGCAAAAGTTATTATGGCACAAGTTGATGAAGAGTTAAAGGCTGCCAAAGTAGTTGTTCCTGATGATCAATTGTCATTGGCTATTGGAAGAGAAGGTCAAAATGCTAGACTTGCGGCTAAGTTGACTGGTTGGAAAATCGATATTAAATCTCAATCTCAAGCAGAGAGAGAGTTGTTTGAAAATAGAACATTTGAAGAAGATCAAGATAATATTGATAGCGAAGAATCACAAGATATGGATATTGCATTGGATTTTGATGATGTATTTATCGATGAAGATGATGATGCGGATAGCGAATAATTTTATAAATAGGTGGATTATTTGAAAAAAAAGAAAATTCCTGTTAGAATGTGTGTTGCATGCAGGGAAAACATCGAAAAGAAAAAATTGATTAGAGTCGTAAAGATTAGTGATACTGAACTCACCATTGATGAAACAGGAAAAGTCAATGGAAGGGGTGCTTACATATGCCCTGAAATTGAGTGTTTAGATAAAGCGCAAAAAATAAATTCATTGGGCAGAGCATTGGGCGTTAAAATGACCGATAAGCTTTATAATGAATTAAAGAGAGTGATACTTAGACGTGGCCTATAAAGATTTTTTGAACATGTTTGGAATTGGATTAAGGGCAGGCAAGTTTCAACTTGGAACTTGTGCTTGTGAAAAGCTGATTAGTAAAAAGAAAATGCAACTTCTTATTTTGGATAAGGGGTTGGCACAAAGAACAATTGATAAGTTTAAGATGCTTTGTGGCGATGGTAAATTTGAAATAATTATGATCGAAGAAAATGACTTTGCATTGAAAACAGAAATGAATTATAGAATATTAGGTGTAAGCGATAAAAAATTCGCTTTAGCTTTGATTGATAAATTTAATGATGATCCGTATGGGGGAATAGGGAATGAGTAAACTAAAAGTATTAGAAATTAACAAGCAGCTAAAAATGTCTGCTGATGTGACGCTCAATAAATATAACAATTTGTTGAAAGATGCACAGGAGAGCGTTTCTGTTGTAAAGAAGCTGGAAGCTGATCTCATTAAAAAGGCAAAAGCCCAAGCGGAAGAGAATAAGATTAGAAAAGAGCAAGAAAAGCACCAAGAGGCTATAAAACAAAAGTCGGAACAGGTAAAAGTAGACAATGAAGCGAAAGTGAAAGCTGTTGCTGAACCGAAGTCTGAACCAATAGCAAAAGTTGAGATGAATAAGAAAGAAGTTGAGGTTAAGTTGGCAGATCAAACTAAAAAAGAAGTAAAAACAGAAATGAAGCAAGTTGAGCCTAAGGCTGAGAAAAAAGCTGAGCCTAAAGTTGAGGTGAAAACAAAAACTGAAGAAAAGCCAAAAGTTGAAAAGGTTGCTACTCCTGCAAAAGCTGAGGAAAAAAGCACAACTAGTAAACCGAGCGCTGTTGAAAGTAAACCAGTTTCTAAAACTGAACAGGCTAGTGGTAATAAGACTCAAGGAACGAACCCAAGATATCAAGGGAACAATCCAAGACCACAAACTGGTGATAATAGATCGCAAGGAACAAGTCCTAGATATCAGGGAAATAATCCAAGACCACAAGGTGGGTATAAAGGAAACAACCCAAGACCACAAGGTGGATATCAAGGGAATAACCCAAGACCACAAGGTGGATATCAAGGAAACAATCCAAGACCACAAGGTGGGTATCAAGGAAACAATCCAAGACCACAGGGTGGATATCAAGGGAACAATCCAAGACCACAGGGTGGATATCAAGGGAATAACCCAAGACCACAAGGTGGATATCAAGGGAACAATCCAAGACCACAGGGTGGATATCAAGGAAATAACCCAAGACCACAAGGTGGATATCAAGGGAATAACCCAAGACCACAGGGTGGGTATCAAGGAAACAACCCAAGACCACAAGGTGGATATCAAGGGAATAACCCAAGACCACAGGGTGGCTATAAAGGAAATAATCCAAGACCACAGGGTGGATATCAAGGAAACAGACCACAAGGTGGTAAGGATAGCGATAAGCCGACTTATTCAGCAGCAACAAATCAACAAAATAGAAAGAAATTTACACCAGGTGGTAATAGTGGTGGTTTTACTAAGCCGAATGCTACTAAAAACTCATTTGGAAACAATAGATATGGTGGTCCAAGAAAGAACAAGAGACCTTTCAACAGAGCTGGAATAGACATCTATAAAGATGAAGTGAACATGAGAGGACCAAGAAAAGTTAAAAAAGTTAAAGAGCAAATTGTTATTGAAACAAAAGTAATTGAATCTGCGATTATTACAACTGAAAATGTTTCTGTAAAGGTATTGGCTGAAAAAACAGGAAAGCCTGTGGCTGAAATCCTTAAAAAGCTATTATTGATTGGAATGATGTGTACAATAAACTCAGAGATAGATTTTGATACTGCTCAACTTATTTGTACTGATTTCAATATTGACCTAGAGCAGAAGTTGGAAAAAACAGCTGAGAATGTATTGGATGACGAGGACAAAGATGATGATGACGGTGATTTAGTTAAGAGACCACCTGTTGTTACAATCATGGGTCACGTTGACCACGGTAAGACTTCACTTCTTGATGCTATTAGACAAACAAAAGTTACTGAAGGTGAAGCTGGTGGAATTACACAGCATATTGGAGCTTATACAGTAGAGCATGGCGAAGAGCCAATTACATTCCTTGATACTCCTGGACATGAAGCGTTTACTTCAATGCGTATGAGGGGTGCTCAAGCGACTGATATTGCGATATTGGTTGTTGCTGCTGATGATGGTGTTATGCCACAAACAGTGGAAGCTATTAATCATGCTAAAGCTGCCGATGTTCCGATTATTGTTGCAATAAATAAAATTGATAAACCTGCTGCTAATATAGAAAAGATTAAGCAAGAACTTACTGAGCATGAACTCGTTGCTGAAGAGTGGGGTGGCGACACAATCATGGTTCCTGTTTCAGCTATTACTAAAGATGGAATTGATAAGTTGCTTGAAATGATTCTACTAGTTTCAGAAATTCAAGAGCTTACAGCTAATCCTGATAGACTAGCTAAAGGTACTATTATCGAAGCTAAGCTTGATAAAGGTAGAGGTCCAGTTGCTACTGTTCTTGTTACAAATGGTACACTTAGAATAACTGATGGTATCGTTGCGGGTACTACTCAAGGTAGAATTCGTGCAATGGTGAATGATGATGGAGTTTCTATTACTGAAGCTGGTCCATCTACTCCTGTTGAAGTTATTGGTTTTTCTGAAGTTCCTGCTGCTGGAGATATTCTTCATGCTGTTGAAAAAGATAAATTATCAAGAAAAGTTGTTGAAGAAAGAAAGAATAAACAAAAAGCTGAGAGACTTAAAAATATGTCTAAAGTTTCTTTGGATGATCTGTTTGATAAGATCGCTGAAGGGCAGCTTAAAAACTTAAATATTATCGTTAAAGCTGACGTTCAAGGTTCTGCTGAGGCGATTAGACAAGCGCTTGAAAAGATTGAGAGTGATGAAGTAAAGATCAATGTTAAACATGCTGGTGTTGGTGCGATTGCTAAAGCGGATGTTATGTTAGCGTCAGCATCAAATGCGATTATTATTGGATTTAATGTTAGACCAGATAATATTGCAAGAGCTGCGGCAGAAGAGGAAAAAGTTGATTTAAGACTATACCGTGTTATTTATGATGCGATTGAAGATATTGAAAAAGCTATTATTGGAATGCTTGATCCTGAATTTGAAGAAGAGATTATGGGTCATGTTGAAATAAGAGAACTGTTTAAAGTTTCTAATGTTGGAACTATTGGTGGATGTTATGTTACTGATGGTAAAGTCAATAGAAATGCGCAACTAAGATTGCTTCGTGATAATATTGTTATCCACGAGGGTGAAGTTGGTACGCTAAGAAGATTTAAAGATGATGTTAAAGAAGTTGCGGCTGGTTATGAGTGTGGAGTTTCTATTAATAATTATAATAATATCCAAGTTGGAGATATTATTGAAGCATTTGAAATGAAAAAAGTTGAAAGATAGTGGTATTATAGATGGCAGGAAATAGAGGGCGTAGGATTAACGGAGAGATGAGAAAAGTCTTTTCTGAGATTCTAAGTACAGAGATTAAAGACGATAGAGTATCAGTTATGACTAGTGTCGTAAGATGTGATGTTACAAATGATTTAAGTTATGCGAATATATACTTGAGTATTTTTGATACTGATAGCATGAAAAAATCAACGTTGATTGCACTTAATCATGCACATGGTTTTTTACGCTGTGAGATTGCAAAGAGATTGAATCTCAGAAAAGTGCCAGAACTTCGCATTTATGAAGACGATTCAATGGAATACAGTGCAAAGATATCTAAGCTTTTAGACGACGTTGGTGCTAAAGATGACTAAAAAATATGAAGCATTACACAAGGCTATTAAAGAATCGTCTAATATTATGATTGCACCGCATATGTATCCTGACGGTGATGCATTAGGGTCAAGTTTGGCTTTATATATTGCGCTTAAAAAAGCTGGAAAGAATGTATGGTTAATCTCACACACGCCTATTCCAACAAAATATCAGTTTTTATCTGAAAATTATACTTTTCTACCTTTGGATTTGGTTCCGTCAGATTTGGATCTAATCATTGGAGTGGATTGTGCTGACAAGGAGCGTTTGGCTCTTTCTGATAACTACTTAAAAAAAGCGAAGATGGTTGTAAATATAGATCATCATAGTACTAATGATAATTTTGGGGATATTAACATAGTCGAGCAGGTTGCTGCAACAGGTGAGATTGTTGTCGATATTTTTGATGAATTTGGATATGAAATTGACGAGGAAGTTGCAAAGTGTTTGTATGTTGCAATTTCTACTGATACAGGGCACTTTATGTATTCTAATACTACAAAAAGCACTTTTGAGAAAGTTGCAAAACTCTTTACTACTGGTTTTGAGTTTGTAGATATCACAAGAAAGTTGTTTTTAGAAAAATCATTAGTTCAGACAAAACTTGCTGGAATTGCGATTAATGGTATGGAAATGTATCAAGATAATCGTATAGCACTTATTCACATCAATAAAGATCACTTAGCTTATACTGGTGGTAAAGATGGAGATTGTGAATCGCTTGTAAACCAAGCTGTTGATATAGATTCTGTTGATGTTGCTATATTTATTCGCGAGATTAACAAGAGTTTTTTCAAAGTTAGTTTTAGATCTAAAGGTGATTACGATATTGGAAAAGTTGCATCAAAATTTGGTGGTGGCGGTCATAAAAATGCTGCTGGATGTGCAATTAATGGAGATTTTGAAACCATAAAGAACAATGTTGTTAGCGTTGTTATGGATTTATTTTAGTAAACATTATGAATGGAATAGTAAATTTGTTAAAACCACCTGGTATGTCATCTAATGGCGCAGTTGGTTTTTTTAAAAAGACTTTGAATTTTAAGAAGATAGGGCATGCTGGCACTTTGGATCCTGGTGCAAGTGGTGTCTTGGTTGTGCTTGTCGGAAAAGCAACCAAACTTTCTGATCGTTTGATGAATGGTGATAAAGCTTATATTGGTGAGATTACTTTTGGTGTGAAAACAGATACTCAGGATAGTTACGGTGAGGTTTTAGAAACTGATGATAAAATCGTCTCATATGAGCAGATAAACAGTGTGCTTGGTGAGTTCGTTGGTGAAATTGAGCAGACTCCATCAAGATATTCAGCTATTAAAATCAATGGTCAAAAAGCTTATAAAATGGCAAGAAAAGGGCAAGACTTTACGATTAAAAGCAGAAAAATTACAATTCACAGTTTAAAATTATTACATCAAAGCGATGAAAATAGATTCTTATTAGAGGTTCAATGTTCAAAAGGAACTTATATACGTGCACTTTTTGAGGATATTGGAAAAAGACTTGAAACACTTGCATACATGTCCTTTTTAGAAAGAACTAGATCGGGATCATATAGTGTTAATAAAGCATTTACATGTGATGAGATTCAGAAACTGGTAGCTGAAAACAGAATGGATGAGTTTTTAATAGATTGTGATGATGCGCTTAGTGATTTACCATGTGTTATTGTTGAGGATTATGATTATAAGAAAATAAGTAATGGGTTGCAAGCAACCATAAAAAGTATTGATAGTGAAAATCCTAGTGAAGAATATAGGGTTTACTGCAAAGGTGATTTTTTTGGGATTGGGAATATTATTGATAGAAAAGTTAAGTTGGACACACACTTACTTGGGGATTAAATAGATGAAGCAAATTAGTATAGATACGCAATTTATCAAACAACCTGTTGTTCTATGTTTAGGCACATTTGATGGATTGCATCTTGGACATAAAAGATTGATTGAGCATGGAAGTATGATTGCAAAAGAAAATGGCTATAAGACTGCTGTATATTCTTTTGATAATATACCTTCTAACTTTTTCTCGCATGGGAAAAATAATAAGAGATTATTTACACATGATGAGAAGATAAGTGCATTTGAGAGTATCGGAATTGACTACTTTTGGCTTGATAAGTTTGATGATCATATAGCTGTGATTTCTCCATATGATTATATATTTTATCTTAAAAAAGTATTGAATATTAAAACAATAGTTGTTGGTTTTAATTATACATTTGGTCAAAAAGCAGCTGGTAAGACACAAGATCTTATTCGTTTTGGTAAGCATTTAGGATTTGATGTTTGTGTTATCGATCCTGTTAAGATTGGTGAAATAACCGTCAGCAGTACGACTATACGCAGTTATATTCAAGCTGGTGAGATTCAAAAAGCAAACCAAATGCTTGATTATAGTTTTTCTATTAGTGGCAAGGTTGTAATGGGAAAACAGGTTGGTCGTAAAATTGATTTCCCTACAATAAACACACATAGAGAAAATGGCAAAATCCTGCCGAAATTGGGTGTTTATGCGACTAGGACGATTGTTGATGGAGTAATGCATCATTCCATTACAAACGTTGGAAATAGACCGAGTATTGATGATGATGAGGTCATAACTGTTGAAACCAATATTTTTAATTTTAATGAAGTATGTTATGATAAAGTTGCAACTATAATTTTTGATAAATTTATTCGAGAGGAAATGAAGTTTTCTAGTTTGGATGAATTGAAAAATCAAATAACAAACGATGTTGAAAAAGTTAAAAAGTTAAAAAGTTAAATAGAGTAGAGGAGATTGATGTTATGGATGGATTGCAAAGCATATTTTCTAGAAGAAGTATACGCAAGTATAAGGTTGATGTGGCAGTTAGTGATGAGGCTCTTGATAATATATTGAAGGCTGGTTGTAGTGCTCCTAGTGCACATAATGGTCGACCGTGGGAGTTTATAGTTGTTCGAAATAGAGAGACTATTGAAAAGCTTAGCAAGGTGAAAAAATATTATAAAGCTCCACTAAATGATGCACCAATGGCTATTGCGGTTCTATTAAATCCAAATACTAATGAAAAAGTTAAGTTAGCATACAAATATCAAGATTGTTCTGCGGCTATGCAAAACATGCTTGTTGCTGCTTCGGCTCAAGGTCTTGGAAGTTGTTGGATGGGTGGACTTTTAGAAGACGATGAGATGAAAAAAATAAATGAGATTTTGGGTTTGTCTGACGATATTATCTTCTTTGGATTATTATCAGTTGGCGTTGCGGATGAAGAAAAAAAACCTAAAGGATGGCTTGAAGAAAGCAAAATCCATTATGAAAAATATTAATTTTAATGATATTGAGTGGCTGATTATAGGTCACTCTTTTTTTTTGAAGAAAAATATAAAAGTAATCATTAACAAACTGGATTGGATTTGAATATTATATTTTAAGATTAAATTTATATGCAAAGGTGAAAGTTATGTTTTGTTGTAAAAATCCGCTTAATAGGTTAATAGGGATTATATTGATTGTTGTAGGCTTAATACTTGTTTTATGTTTTATGCCAGGTTGGCTCTGGTGTGCATTTATTGGAATAGTTATGATTGTGATTGGAATACTTATGTTAATAGGGGGATGTTGATATTAATCTTAGATTAATACTATACTATATTGCTTTGATATTTTAAGTCTATAATCAGAGATTGGTATAAATAAATTATTATATGGAGGTAGATAATATGAAATTTGTTTTAATCAAACCGCCGATGGTTATTAGGAAGCTGTTAAAAATGCTGACTCATAAATAGTTTATCGAGCTTAAAAATCGCTTTTTGGACGAAAAAAAGCAACCACTATAATTGTGCTTGCTCGATTTCATAAAAAAAGCTTTTTTTATATTTATACACAACGCTCAACCTTGCCGCTTCTAAGACAACGTGTACAAACATTCTTTTTCTTTGGACTTCCATTTTCTAGAACACTAATTCTTTTAACATTTGGTGCCCATTTTCTCTTTGTTTTTTTGTGAGAGTGGCTAACATTATTTCCAGACATAATGCCTTTGTTGCAAACTTCGCAATACTTTGCCATGCTTTTCACCTCCTTGAAGGTCTATAAATACCGTCACATATTGTACCATTTATGATTTGAAAGTGCAAGCATAATGTTTGTTTTTTATAAGAAAAAACTTATTTTAGGCAAATTCAAATATAATCATAAATTTGCAATAAAAAATATGGCTAATAAATGATTTTTTATGATAAAAATACTGAATTTTGTTTAATTATATCATATAATCAGCTAATAAATGAATTAAAAGTGAACAAAGATTTTATTACTTGACATAATAAGTTAGCGTTGGTAAACTAATGTTAGCTGAGGCTAACTGTTTTAGAGGGGTGCTGAAATGAGTTTGTTTTGAGCAAACGTAGAAACTGATTATTAGATTAAAGATATTATTGTTCCCATAAATAATTAACTGGAGCAATTAGAATTTATTTATGGGCTTATGTTTACAGTGGTAAGTGGTGTTGATATTTAGCATTAATACTTGTAGAGTGAACAGGGAGGCGGTATTGGATATGGGAATTAAAGATATGGTTGTAATTTTAGTTATTTGTATTATAATTGCATTAAGTATTATTAAGATAGTTAAAGAGAAACGAAAAGGTGTTAGGTGTATTGGTTGTAGTGGATGTCCAAATAAGGATAGTTGTCCTAGTAAATCGGAAGAAAAATAGAGCTTAATGTTAGGGGATAAATGCTGTGAGAGTTGATGAACGTGATGTGATGTTTTCTAGGATGTCTTATAAAGCTGGTACGGATGAGTATAATGATTATTACTCGAAGAATCCTGATAAGAAACAATTGGACGATGAATTGCGTGCTAAATTGAATCTTTGTGCGCAGGGCACACCGACATATGATGAGCTGTTATGTGCGGCTATTGATGCTAATTTTATGTTCTTATCGGATATAAAACATCTTGCTGAGGGGCGACCATGTGGGGATCAAAAGAAAATCGATAAAACTGAGATTGCTATATATATAAAACGTTTAGCAAAGCACTATGGGGCTTTGGATGTTGGAGTATGCTTGGTTGATGATGAATACTTTTATTCTAAACGAGGACGACATCCTGAGGTTTATGGTGAAGATGTGGATATGTCGCTTAAAAACGCTATTGTGTTTAGTGTTAAGATGGAACAAGACTTGATCAATACTGCACCGAAAGCTGGAGCATGTATTGAGGCTTCAAAGGCATATGTTGATGCGGCGATTATCGGAATGCAGATATCATATTTGATTAGAAACTTGGGTTATAATGCAAGATGTCATATGGACGGGAATTATCTGTTGCGTGCAACTCCGCTGGCACAAAAAGCTGGAATTGGTCAAGTTGGCAGACATGGCATATTGATCACTAAATCAAACGGAAGCTTTGCTAGGCTTGGGGTTATTACCACTGATATGGATATTGATTATGATAAGTCAAATGACTTTGGTGTGGTTGAATTTTGCAGGCTATGTAAGATGTGTGCAAAAACTTGCCCAGCTCAGACAATCACCAGTTCTGATGATGTGAGTGATTGGTATATCGATCAAGAAAAATGTTACTCAGTTTGGAGAAATATTGGAACTGATTGTGGTGTGTGTTTAAGCACTTGTCCTATTGCTCAAGGGTTGGAAGTGTCTGAAATAAGTAAAATGAGCGAGGATGAGAAAAAAGAGTATATAGAAAAATATAAAGCTGAAAATGGTCCAAGAAAATATTTTAAAGGTGATTATTTTAGGGACTAATAATA
>JMSV01000050.1_pt1 | contig 25474 bp, 20 predicted proteins | sample 179021 | NCBI WGS metagenome assembly JMSV01 (sample SAMN02769581, study PRJNA246767) | bioreactor metagenome | isolation source: Culture-2 Bioreactor Bmz derived from microbial biomass from the upper 2 cm... | place: Germany: Bremen | collected day 87 after inoculation | reverse complement strand
ACGAGATTAATTTACGAACAGGTGTTTGACGCATCGGAACATCTGTGCTATAATTATCTCATATTTAAATTTGTGGAGATTATTATGGAAAAAATGAGTGAAAAGCAAAAAAATATTTATAGGTTTATTGTTGACTATATTCAAGAAAACAGCTATCCCCCATCAGTTCGTGAAATTGGACATGCTGCGGGACTTAGTTCTACGTCTACTGTTCACGGATACCTTCAAAGATTGGAAAAACGTGGACTTATTAAACGTGATGAATCTAAATCGAGAGCTATTTCTATTGTAGATGATAATTCATCGTTAGATTTAAGTAAAATTGAGAGACTAAATACGGCTGATTTAATATCTATTCCAGTTTTAGGAGATGTGACTGCTGGAATGCCGATTCTTGCTCATGAAAATATTGAAGAATATCTTACACTGCCTAGATCAATAGCTACTCATGATGAAAGTTTCATCTTAAATGTTAAAGGTGAAAGTATGATCAATGCTGGAATTTTAGACGGTGATAGAATTATTGTTAGAAAGCAAAATTGGGCACAAACAGGAGAAATTGTTGTTGCACTTATTGATGATGAAGCAACTGTAAAACGATATTTTGTTGATGATGATCATATTAGATTGCAGCCTGAAAATCCAATTTATGAACCGATATTGGCAAGAGAGGTCAATATATTAGGCAAAGTAATTGGTGTTTTTAGAATCTTATAGAATCATAAATTAAAAACAATAAAGGCTCTATGTCTGTGGTTATTAGCCGCATAACATAGAGCCTGTTTTTATAATTTAGTATCGCCTATTCATATCCATTTGGATTGTTTTTTTGCCAGTTCCAAGAATCACGACACATATCATCAATTCCTAATTTTGCTTCCCAATTCAAACATTCTTTAGCCTTTGAAGCGTCAGCAAAACATGTTGCAATATCTCCAGGTCTTCTATCTTTAATACTGTATTTAATTTTAATATCATTTGATTTTTCAAATGATTTTACAACATCAAGAACGCTGAATCCAATACCAGTACCAAGATTATATGGTATAGCACCTTTTGTTTTATCCAAACTTTCAACTGCTCTTAAATGACCGATAGCAAGGTCTACAACGTGGATATAATCTCTAACACCAGTGCCGTCAGGAGTATCGTAGTCAGATCCGAAAATACCTAATTCTTCTCTTTTACCAACAGCAACTTGAGTAACAAATGGCATAAGGTTATTAGGTATTCCGTTAGGATTCTCTCCGATTTTGCCACTTTCATGAGCACCAATTGGGTTAAAATATCTAAGTAGTGCAATCGACCAATCATCTTCAGCGACACGAAGATCACGCAGTATATTTTCAATAACTAATTTTGTGTTTCCATATGGATTTGTTGCGGATAAAGGCATATCTTCAGTAAATGGTGCAACATTATTCATGCCATATACAGTAGCTGATGAACTAAAAACCATTTTCTTAACATTATGCTTCTTCATCGATTCTAATAAAATAATAGATCCAGTAACATTTACATAGTAATATTTAAGCGGTAGACTAACTGATTCACCAACAGCTTTTAAACCAGCAAAATGAATAACAGAATCAATATCATTTTCAGTGAAAATTTTATCCAATAAATCTGAATCAAGGATACTACCTTTATAAAATGCAAAATCTTTACCAGTTATTTCTTTTACACGATCAAGAGATTTTTCATCACTATTAGATAAATCATCGATAATAACAATCTCTGTTCCTGCATTTAATAATTCAACACAAGTATGTGTGCCAATGTATCCAGCACCGCCTGTAACTAAAACTTTTTTCATTGTTTTTTCTCCTTAATAAAGTAAAATATTTTAAGTTCACTCAGCTAATGATTATTCATTACATTGTGAACTAATGTACTTAGTTGTACTTTGTGTATCCATTGGTTTAGAAAAATAATATCCTTGAATATGTGAAAAGCCCATGTCTTCAACTTTTTTTAATTGATCTAAAGTTTCAACTCCTTCAATGATACTTATCATATTGTTATTAATACAAATTTTCTTTATCATTTCAAGAATAGCCTTAGTATCTGGATTGTCAATGTTTCTCGTAAAATGCATATCTATTTTTAATATATCACAATTTAAAACGTTTAGTTTTGACAATGAAGAATATTCCATTCCAAAATCATCTATGGCTAGAGTACTGCCATTGTCTTTTATACATTTAAGATTTGATTTAACTATCTCATTTACTTCCATAGCTTTTGATTCTGTAATTTCGAAGCATATTTGGTCCGAATCTACATTGGATTCATTTAAAATGTCAACAAGCTGACTACAATAGTTTTTCTCTTCTAAACAACCGGCTGAAAGATTAACTGATACAATAACCTTTTTGTCTGTAATAGTTTCCCAATATTCAATCTGTTTCAATATTTTTATAAATGTCACTTTTGTAAGCTCTAAAACTTGACTGCTTTTTTCCAGTACATTGATAAAACTGTTTGGATATATAAGCCCTCTTTTGGGATGTTCCCACCTAACTAATGCTTCAAACTTACAATAACTTTTATTTTTGGTATTAACAACGGGTTGATAATGCATTTCAAACTCTTTTGCTATATCAGCTTCGTTAAAGTCATTAATAACACCCTTAGTATAAATTGCATCTTCATGTGTTTGGCTATCATATACATGAATAACACCTTTGTTTCTTTTTTTGCCAATAAGCATGGCTGTTTCTGAAAATGATATTAAGTCTCGTAGTTCCTCTGAGTTATCTGGATCAAATTGAGTGGAAGCATTAGCTTTTAATTCATTTAATGCTTCTTCTGATGATAAAGCCTTTCTATATGGTCGATCGTTTGTCATTGCATCGAATGAATCAACTACGGACAATATACGTGAAAGAAGTGGTATCTCATTAGCTTTAAGATTACTTGGATATCCTTTTCCATCCCATCTCTCATGGTGGGTTAGAATACATTCAGCTATTTGAGAAATTTCAGGTGCAGATTGTGCTATTCTAAATCCAATTTCAGAGTGTTTCCTCATCTCATCCCATTCCTCATCAGTTAATTTTCCTTCTTTAAGCAAAATCTGTTCACTTATTGCTATCTTGCCTATGTCATGAAGCATAGCAAAAGTATTTAGCTGATTTAATTCATGTTCAGGTAATTTTAGGGACTTGGCAAGTTTATTACATAATATAGACATCCTAGTCGCGTGTTCTTCGGTTTCATGACTTTTTTCATACAAAGTTGTTTTCATGGATAGAATGATAGAACTGTGCATACTCATGCTTTCCAGTAGTTTGCCGTCATACATGCGATTTTCAGCTATCTTGATGATTTCATCTATATCTTCATTTACATCTGTCTTAGTAGCAACACCAAGTGAAATACTTGGATTAATATTGCTAGAACCAAATTTTATTACAGCATTACTGCATGTCGATTTAACTCTATCTTTGACATTATTAGCAATAGTGTAATCTGTTTTAAACAATAATACGATAAACTCATCGCCACCCCATCTAATAATGATATCATTTGATCTGCAGCTTTGTTTGAAAGCATCCGCAATTACCTTTAATAGTAGATCGCCAGATGAATGACCGAATACATCATTTGTTAGTTTTAGACCGTTCACATCCCCCATGATTACAGATACTGGAAGGTTTTTGGCACTGTCGATCTCAAGTCTTTTCTTATCAAAATAATCACGATTGTGTAAATCGGTTAGATTATCATGAAGGCTCAAGTATTTTATCTTGTCTTCGTTTCTTTTGAGTTCTGTTATGTCGGTTAGTGTAATAAATGTAATTTTATCACCCATATAATCTATTGTATCCGCAGACACAATAGCTATTGCATAATTTTCTTCATTCATTTTTAGTTTGCAAACAACTTTATCTATCTTGCCATTCTTTGATATATCCTCTAATATTTTATCTTTTAGATCATCTTGACTAGGGTGAATGATTTCACAGAATTTATGTCCGACAATGTTTTGTTCATCAAATCCAAACTCAATAAAGGCTGAATTAACCTGCTGTATTTTAAGATGCTCAGTATCACAAATGAGAATAGGTGAAGGGTTGCAGTCAAATAATTTTTGAAATTTATCCAATGCAGCCTGTCTGCGAGATAGGTCTTTAGAAAGTCCAAATAAAACATTTTGATCATTCCAGGTGCCTTGCCATATACGTGTTTCTACTGGCAGCATGAAATTTGATTTTGTCAATAATGGTAAAGGACAGCTATCAGTTTTCCCTGCAATCATATTTTCTACAATAACCTTTGCTTCTTTTCTATATTGCTCTGGATGAAGATCAGTTATATGCATTCCGATTAGTTTTTCATCAGAATATCCTAGTTTATTAAGGGTTGCATCATTTGTGAATATTATATACCCGTCTTTGTCAAGGATGATTAATAGATCATCAATGGTATTGAAAAGATTACGGAAATTTTCTTCACTCTCCTCGATTTTCTTCTTGCTACGAGCTATTTCAGTAACGTCATACATAGTAGTAAGAAGATATTTTTTATTATCTATTTTAATCGTATCACAAGAGAATAGTCCATTTAATGTATCACCGTTTTTTGCAACTACCTGCATCTCGTGATTATAAACTGCTCCATTATTCTTCATTGTTTCAATAATGGCATCTCTTTCATTTAAGTAAGCAAATAAATTTAAATCACGAGAAGAGTTACCAATAACTTCTTCTTTGGTATACCCTAATTTTTTGAAGAATGTGTGGTTAATATCTATATATTTGCCTGTTTCTATTTCACTTATTGCCATAATGGATGGGTTGTCATAAAAGGCTTTAGAAAACCTATTATTTGCATTTACTGTTTTTGAAACATCCTTACATATCATTAAGCTTGCTTGTTTGCCTTGCCATAATATTGATTGTTTTTTAACAGCAACAGATATAACGGTGTTATTTTTTATAGATAAACCCATTAAATCTGATTTGCTAATTCCTTGATAAACCTCTTCATCATGATATGACGATAAACATTTCAGCAGTAAAGATATATCCATACCTATTAGCTCATCCAATATATATCCTGATTTATCAATTGCATACATGTTTGCAGATAATATTTTTTCATTCTTATCCAGTATAAAGCAAAAATCCTCCAACATATTGAATAGTTGGATAAAATGCTTGTTGTTTATATCGTCCATCTTTTTGACCCCTACAATCTATATTATTACTTTGACGCTTTAATTTCTATATTTACAGTATTATAGTCACTGTCAAACTCATAATTTTCCTGTTCAAATAGTTCAACTATTATTTTTGTAACTTCTTCATCATATAAATCTCCGCTACGTGCTTTGATTTCATCCAATGCAATTTTAATGCTAAATCCAGGTCTATATGGTCTGTGTGATGCCATCGCTTCAACGACATCAGCAACAGCAATAATTTTTGCTTCGATCATTTGCTCATCGCCTTTTAACCCATTAGGGTATCCACTTCCATCAATTCGTTCATGATGTTGTAAAATAACATCAGCAATTGCCCAAGGTAGTTGGATATCTCTTAATAGCTCATACCCTCGAATAACATGATCCTTTATTAGCGTATACTCACTATCTGTAAGTCTTCCGGGTTTAGATAAAATTTCAGCAGGTACTAATAGTTTTCCAATATCATGTAAATATCCAGCAAAGTAGATGCGATCTTTTTGATCTTTTGTTAAATTCATCTTCTCTGCTATTTTATATGATAGATTAGCGACTTTCATTTCATGCCCAGCAGTATATGGGTCTTTTGATTCTAATATTTTAGCTATTGTAGAAATCGTACCATTAACCGCACCCTGTAAAGCTCTTGTACGTTTTTCCACCAAAATTTCTAAGTTTTCTCTATATTCATTATTTTCTTTTTCAAGGATAGCTTTATCATCACTTAATTTCTTTTGAATAAGTGCTAATTTTGCTGATTTTAACAAACTTTGCTTGCTTACTGGTTTTATTAAATAATCATGTGCACGATCTCTAACAGCCATTTTTGCTGTTTCGACTGTCGGCTCTCCCGTCATAATTATTACTGGGATTTCTGGATTTTTCTCTTTTAAAATATTAAGCATTTCTATGCCTGTAATCCTCGGCATTATAACATCGGTAAATATCAAATCAATATCATTTTTCTCAATAATATCAAGTGCATTCGGAACATCTTCGGCTAAGAAAACAGAATATCCTTCTTTACTCAGAAAAATTTCAAAAGTTCTTCTTATGCTTCTTTCGTCATCAACAATCAGTATTTTACTCATATCAATATTCCTTTACTTTATATTAGTAATATTTAGTCATTATATTCTCAATTTAAATCAAATTGTGTCGGTAAATCTAGATAAAAGATAGTGTACTCATTTTCTTTTGTTTCAAAGGACAAATTACCGTTGTGCTCTTTTGCAATCCCATAACTAATCGCAAGTCCTAAGCCAGTTCCATCGTTTCTTCCTTTGGTTGAAAAAAATGGATCAAAAATTTTATCATGTAATGATTTAGGCATGCCGTTACCATGATCTTTAACACTTATACGAATATAGTCAAAATCATTCTCGTGATGCTCTTTAACGCTCAACTCTATCTTTTTATCTTTATGATATCCTTGATATTTAGCATTAAGTGCATCTCTTGCATTTGTAACTAGATTCATAATGATTTGTTGAATCTGCTGACTTCTACATTCTATGTCAGGTATATCTTGAGGAATATCCGCAGTATAGATTATTTCATCCTTTTTAATAATAGCATTGATTAGCATCATAGTTTTATTGATGATATCGCTGATTTTAGCCTTTGAAAACTGCTGTTTATCATTTCTTGAAAAATCTAAAAGGTTTTTTACAATATCAGCAATTCGTTTAGATTCGCCCAAAATTTCAAGTGCAAAATCCGCCATCAAGCCACTACCACCAGATTCATCCAAGATCACTTGAGCATAGTTCATGATACCATTTATTGGATTGTTAATTTCGTGTGCCACACCACTTGCAAGTGTGCCTACTGATTCAAGTTTTTGTTGATTTCTTATTATATTATCATTTGCTTCTTTTTCTTCTTCAAGCTTCTTCCTTTGCGATATATCATGAAAATTTAACAAGATACCATTAATAGAAGGAGCATCAAGCATGTTCGAACAAGATGTAATAATATATTTGTAACTGCCATCTTTACATTTGAATCTAAACTCTATTGAAGTTAAATCAGTAAAAGAAGCAACTGTTTTATCAAATATTTTTTTAACACGATCAATATCATCAGGGTGTACGAGTGAAAAGCTATTTACACCTACAAGTTCTTTATATGACCATCCAAACCATTTTAAAATATTGGGGCTGATAAATACAAAATTTGAATCTTTATCCAATATAGCGATAACATCTGTAATATTGGCAATCATCGCCTTGTGTGTAGCATCCCTTTGCGACAAAACTTTTTGATGTTGTCTTTCATCAGTAGCATCACGCAATATCAACACAACACCGCATATTTCTTTGTTTTTTCCAACTATTGGAGATGCACTATCTGCAATCGCAATTTCCTTACCATATTTACATATTAGTAAGTTTTGACCCGTAAGTTCCATCTTGACTCCTGTGCGAAGAACTGTTTCAATAGGATTTTCAATAGTTTTTCTTGATATTTCATCAATAATATTTAAAACTTCAGATGTATGAATGCCGATTGAATTTTGTGCACACCACCCTGTTATTTCTTCGGCTACTTGATTCATAAAAGTTATGCAACCATACTTATCTGTGGTAATAACACCATCACCAATAGAAGAAAGAGTCACTTTGAACTGTTCTTTTTCCCTATCGATTTTTCTGCGAAGAATTTCTTCTTGCTCTATTTTTTCTTTTTGAATTAAATTATCAAGTGCTAAGCTTGATAGTAACTTTGCATTATAAAATAAATAATTACTTATTTTTTCGAATTGTTCAAGTGGCATACGTGAAATTTCATTTACGTATTTTTCAATATTAGCATCACTTTCTGTTACACCTACGTCTTTTGCATACGATATAAGTTGCTCGTTTGAAGCTGCTTGATCAACCGTTTGGCCGACAAGCCAATTTGCAATATGAATTTCTCCAGCCATAATGCTTGCACCAGCATCCCAAAGTCCACCACTCATGCACCTTTTTATTATTGGTCCATCTTGATTTGGTCTTCCAATCATTGCATCAGAATGCATGCAGTTTTTTGAGCCAGCCTGCGTATCTCTAATCAGTTGACAATAATATGAAAAACCACTTGGTTTAGTAATAGGAACCCCATCAGGGTGTGAAATAATAGAGGCCACACCTGTGGCTTGCGAAAACAAATCTTGTATTTTTTGTATTTCTTCTATATCGAAAAAGTCATGAAAGCTGTATTTTTTTTGACCATCTTCTTTTTTCATATATACCTCTCAAAAGTTTTTTATAATAAAGGTTTGATTGAATCAAATATTGTATAAGATTTATTATTGAACTTATTTTGTAAAAATTAATTATTGTATACATTTAAATATACTATAATTTACTTATCAAGACAACTAATATTTTACCAATATAGTCAATTGCATTTTAGCGAATATTTAATAAATATATCAACTGATTATTTGTTATTATTTAAGCTTTTATCACTAGCTTATATTTCAGTTTGATTCATTTTTAATTACAATAGTTTTTGCTAAAAATTTTTGATATAATAAAGTTAATTTTAGTAAATGAAGGGGTAACAATGTCATATATAGATAAGATTGCTTTCAATCTAAATCGTAGAGATGAAGTTCCAAATCAAGAGTTAGCAAAAGAACTTGCACAATCAAAGGACATAAGTGGGGTTGATGAAATTGCAAGTTATTTAAATGATAAAAATCAATCAATATCCAGTGATTGCTTAAAAGTGTTATATGAAATTGGATATATTGACCCATCATTGATTGCACCATACTTAGAGCAATTTATTGAGTTTTTAGATTCTAAAAATAATAGAATGGTTTGGGGTAGCATGATTGCTATTGCATGTATTGCTAAAGTAAACCCAGATCCAATCTTCAAAATTAAAGAGTTGATTTTAGATAAAATTGAAAATGGCACAGTGATAACTAATGTTTGGGGTGTTTATACAATTATTAATTTAGCTTCAACTTCATACTATAACGAATTAAAGGACACTCTTTTCTCGCTTCAAAAAACATGTAGGAGTGTCGATTTTGCTAAAAGAGCAGAATCAGTGATTGTAGTTATTGATGAAGAGGATATGCCAGACTTTATTAAGCTTTTAGAGAAACGATTGCCATTATTAGCGGCTGGTGGACAAAAAAGAGTTAATAAACTACTTAAAAAATATAAATAAAACGATTGTCATTTTTAAATTTATTGCATATTAAGATAGATAAGAGTTGCGCATATAACAATGTGAACAGCCATAAATAAAGGCACAGTTATTGTGAATTTTTTCTTGTTAGTTTTGTGATGAAACAGCTTTATTCCAGCAAATCCCCCCCACGGACCAAGCGATGACCATGCTAATAATACTTTTTCAGGTATACGCCAATTACCTTTTTTAGCTTTTCTTTTATCTATGCCATACAATACTAATGTTATAAGGTTAATAAGTAGTATTATTCCTATTACAAATAAAGTTTTTTTCATGATATTTATATCTCCGTTGTTAACAAAACATCTTGCTGAATTCTATGAGACAAAATTATATCATAATCATAGAGGTTTTGATATTGTTATATAAGTATTTTGCTTACTTGACACATCTAAATAAATCTTTTAAAATTTAATACAAATACTAAAGCTATGGGAGAATATAATGAGTGAATTCAATAATGTAAAAATTATTAAAGAAGCAAATATCTATTACGAAGGAAAAGTTACAAGCAGAAATATTTTTTTTGAAAATGGTGAAAAGAAATCATTAGGCATAATGATGCCTGGCGAATATGAATTTGGTACTGATAAAAAAGAAATAATGGAGATACTTGCAGGAGAATTAGAAATCTTATTACCTGATGATACTGAGTGGATTCAAATAAACACCCCTTATACTTTTGAAGTTCCTGCTAAATCCAGTTTTAAACTTAAAATTAAATCTGTAACAGATTATTGTTGTTCTTATATAGGTTAATATAAGGATAAAATAAGAATCATTAATGCAATATTTTATGTATAAAAAAAGTGCTTTTAATAAGCACTTTTTTACAATATCAATCTTAGTGAAAGTCTAAATAGATGACAAATATTTTTCCGCCTCTTCCATCGTATTGACCAGTTTGAAATTACGACCAGTCATTGCCTTGATGGCAGAGAAAATCACATTTTGCATACCCGAAAGCCCTACGAGAACGCTCTCTTTTATGTACGGCGTGTTGGTCGAGGCATATTCCTTATATGCGTTGGCAACATCAATGTTAAACTTTAGATCAGTTACATCACTAATAATATGCACTGACTTAGGTGGCTTAGAAGCAACCAGCGTGCTCGCATCTTGTAGGATATTCACAATATCACTTGATTTAGCCGTATTCATGCCCGAACAATCTACAACAACAACCTCGTTTTTACCTATTTTTTTTGTTGATACACTCATGAAATTCTCCTTTCAAAAAAGCAAATAATATATATTAAATAAGTACATAAATGCCTGTACTTTACAAGCCGTATTTTAAATAATTTAGAGCATTTGCTGGTCAGTAGGTCAAAAAAACAATCGCTTATATATTATAGTACATTACTATCAACTACATGTTGCTATATACGCTATAATAATTATGCTGTGCTTGAGTTTTTTAGAAAAGATATGTGTAAACTATGGTGTTTAAACCCATGTAATTTTAATAGATAATTGAACAAAAAAAGTCGTCTGTGTGACACTGTAAGTTTCAATCTCTTTAAAACTTATTATAATGCTTTATAAATGAAAAGTCTAGCATAATATTAACATTTAAACTCCTATTTGTAAGTTTGCAAGTGTTAACTAAGTCAATATTGTTGCTGAATTCATATATCTATGTTTATTTTAAGTATAAAATCGAAAAAATGAGGATTATTATACAAAATGAATTGATAGTTTGAGTTTGTTATTCTACACTAGAAAATAAATATTCAATTCCAATGCAGATAATTGCTCCTGCTGCATAACAAATGATATCAATCCATGAAAAAGAAGTTCCAAGTAATATTCGGAAAAACTTAATATCGCTGAGTCCAAGCAACGATACAAAATTAAAATACTGAGCAACCTCTACCGCTGATGCAAATATAAAAACATAGAGAGGTAATAGTTTAACTTTATTCGGTATAAATATTTTTAAAAAGCAATAAATAACAACTACCACGATAATATCACCGACATATGGTCGTACAAAGTTATCGTGGACAAAAAGTGCAATCAAAACCTCAAAAACAACTAATATAATAAATAATACCAAATATATCAACCGTTTGTGTGAACTAGTTGTATAATTCATTTTTTTTACCTAAGATTTCCGTATCATTTCTCTATATCTTTGCAATTTCTCGTTTGTAAGAAAAATCAGATCTCGCTTATCTCTCAAAACTAAAATATATAGTATGATTAAAACAATAACAGCGATAAATAGTAGTCCGCTTATGATACAAATGCTTATAAATAATGTTGAGTTTACAACTTTTGTATCTGTTGTATCGGCTTCGCCAATCACTGGCTGGGTGTTTGGTTGTTCGATAAAACGTTGTAGCGATTCTTCATTTGGAATATACTGATAGAGTGCTTTTATGCCCAAATCATTTTGTGCATAGACTAAATATACATCTTCATCAGAATCCTCTGATACCCATGCTGGTATTTGCATTTCATTATAGGTGTATAAAGTTTCAATATATCCCTCTGGTATAGTCAAAGATTCGTTCGGCCATAAAAAAGTAAATTTATTAGATGCAGATTTTGTTGTAACATATGGATACAAAGAGTTATACTCTTCATCAAAAACATAATATCCTGCATTTTCACCTAAATCGTCAGATAAATACAGCAAACTAACTCCATTATCTTGTGAGTTAGTAGCTCCACTAATTTGCACGCTATTATACATAATTTTTGTGTCTATACACCCAGAAGGAAGGGTTAAGTTTTTAACGGATCTCCAAACATACATTGTAGAGTCTATCCCAAAGACGTTTGAAGCTTCAATGCCATCTAATTTAAAGACAGGTATAGTATCCTCTTCACTTTTTGTTTCGTCTAGTTTAGGTATATCCGATGTTACATCAATAGTAACTGAGTTTTGACAAATGTCTAATTCTTCACCGTCATAGTCCAACATGTTTTCAATTGAAGCAATGATTTGTGTTTGTCCCTCTCCAATCGCCTTAAATTCAATTACTGCTGTTAGAGATGATGATCCCCCATCTCTTAAAGAAATCATATTGAGTTTTCCATCTGATACTCCACCCATACCCGATGTATAAGAAATTATCTTATGATCATATGAAAAATCACCTTGAGCTATTGCGATGTTTTTGTCGCTTACAATAATAGAAACTGTGACAATGTCGCCTTTTTTTACTTGTTGATTTTCTGTTTTAACTTCTATATCCGAAGCAAGTGCCATTTTTGGCAACATTATTATTGCTACTGAAATAAACAGTATTAGTGTTATTAGTAATCCTCTGTTTTTTTTCACCTTTTATTCCCCCTGTTGTCAAATACGCTTATAGAATTATTTAAGAAATCTGAGATTCTCCGTTTAGATGCCAAATCATCATTAGAGTGTCATTATTATCCACTTGACCATCTTTGTTTATATCAGCCGCTGATAAATACGAACCCCTAAGTGGTCTTGTGCCCAATAGATGCCAATGCAATAAATTAAGGTCTCTATCGGTAATTTGTCCATCGCCACTTATATCTCCATAAACCACGATTGGTAAGTCTAAATACTTTGTTGCATCATCATAAACATTACGTATAAAATCTCCAGTAACAATTATGCCCTGTGTTTTTGCTTGACCACTAGAAGAAATCAAGCTTATTTTTCCATTTTGAGTTGAAAGCTCTGGTAAAAAATCGTTTACCTCAACACCTAGTTCAACTTTGCAAATACCAGTTTCGGATAAATTATATTCATCAACATATAAAGCTGGTGCTTTGTCCAATGACTCAAAAGTGAAAAGATTTGTGTTTACATAATAAAAATCAAGTATTTCTTTATAGTCTTGTCCACTTGTTGCTCTTTGCTGTGCACCGCGTTGACTAAGCCCAATACCGTGTCCGTAACGCCTGTTGGTTAAAAGCCATCCATCTGCCTTAGAATCCTTATTTTCTGTCTCTAAAGACCCTCTTTCGACTCCTCTCATTTGAAGTTTTGGTTTTTTTATATTAAAAATCCCTACAAAATTTTCTTCGGCATAAATAAGTTCGTCAAAATCAAGAGTTACTGTGATTTGCCCAATATTTTTATTTTCATCTGACACCATAATTGTTATGTCAGCTTTGGAATAACTGCGGCTTGGAAAATCATATATTGGATCTAATGGTATTACATTTATTGTAGACAATAAAGTAACATTATTATTAGCTGCATCATTTGCTTTACTCTGCAAAAGCGAAAATAATAAGTCGTCCATCAAATTTATCGTTTCTTTATTAAACTCGTTTGGGATAAATGTTTTTTCTTGCGGGCTACTTGGATTCATAACATCATAAATATCATTTTTTTGTGTAATGTATGGTAAATTATTTTTCCATACATTCCCTGTAAGCTCAGTTTGACCACCATTAGAAGCGGTGTAAAATGCTTGAATAATATTGCCCTTATTGGCTAATACTTGCCCTTTTGTTTCATTTACCGCGGACATTGCACGGATATATTTACTTACATAGCCACAGTATACTTGGTGGTCGGCTGTGTCTAAAATATCATAAGTTTTTTCACTGTTTTGAAAGCACTTAATGGCAGCATAACTACGCGCACATACTGCTTGTGCCTTTAGCGATTCAAACGGAAATCTATTGCTCATCTCATACGGAACAACTCCATATAAATAGCGCTCGATAGGCAGAGTGTTAATAATGCGAATACTGCCATCATTAGAGCTAAATTGTATATCGCCAATATAGGTGCAAAAACCATGACTTGCATTATACATCCTAAGATAAGAAGATATCTCATCAGAATCATTATTAATCAATGTAATTGAAGATGCTGAAAAACTAGCTTCCTGCGAGCGTAAAACAGGTCTGTTTCCTTCTATCCAGATAGATAGATCATCCGAATTTAAATCAAAATCAGGAGCTTCTTTTATATAGTAATCTCCAACAATTTTAATGTCCATAGATTTATATGAAGCGGTAGAAAGTAAAACACGAATATCTTTACTTAATACAGCCGCATTTGCATCGATTACCCTAGATGATATTAACATTGTTATTAGTATAACAACAAATAATTTAGTTTTTAAAAATTTTATATTCATAAAAATCCTTTAATCATGTTTATACATGTAGTTATTTTCGACAATATTCTTAATTAACAGCATACAGTCTAAATGCGTTGTTAGTCAATACTAATTAAATGAACGTATAGTAAATATTACAATATGAACTTATATAAGTAAACTCACTATTGATTGTCAGCGATAATATAAAGATTATACTATATAAACGATAATTGGTAATTCTAATTTACTTAATAATAATTTGTCTAACACCATGAGCAACAATAGGTGGCGATGCTTCTTGATCGTTATAAAATTCCGCACTAATCTGAACATGCCCTTGACCATCATCAGTTGTTAAAGTTACGTAGTAAGTGCCTGGTTTTAGTGCATCAATAACACAGGTTGTTTGGAAGATGTTGGATTTAGTGACTATTGGGTTTCTCATAAAAGGATTATTCGCTATTTTAAGTTCATAGATCAGTGTATCTCTTTGAAAATCATAAGATGATGACCAAGCTAATCTTATTTGTCCATTTGGCTCGATTTGTGGATCTGCTACATATACTGGCATTGGATATTGGAGGCTATTTAAATATCGAACCCTATTATCTTGAAGATATTTATAAAAGCGATTATAATAATTCAGCATTTCATTATAGGATATATCTCCAATGCTCGCATCGGGTTGTTTTGTCAAAGAAAAATTTATTGATTCCCAATATGATCCAATCAAATAATCTACTCTCTCTTGTGTAAAATAATTGTCCGCAATATCATTTATTTTTGCAGTTAAGTCTTCAACATTTTGTGGATCACTAAAAAACCTTCTATGTAAAAGGATTGGCCAAAAACGTGGCACGCCATATAAGCTATCTGTTACATTATATCTGCTTGCTTGTTCATCAAAACGAAAAGCCCCGTCATAATCCCACGGCAGCAACATCCACTTGTTTGAATTATTAGGTGAATAAAGTAAGAAATTATGTGCTATTGTGTCTTCATTACCGAGTAAGATGTTTACTGCAAGCCATGTAATATAGTTTTCTCGATCAAAATACTGCTCAAATACTTCATCAAATGGTATATTCATGTTGTTGACATTTTCAAGCATGTCAATAATTTTTGAATGATCATCGCCTTCCCTTATTGCAAGAATACGTTCAAATTCCGCCTCATCATATAATGGATCATCAACATTTTTCAGTTCTTCATACAATCTAAATTCAAATTGATTTGCTTTATATATCGCACCATTTTTATCTAAGTCGTGTGTCTCTAAGTAGGTTTTATTTGGTTGCTCAATACTCACATATAAGCCATAATCAACAAATTCTGCATATTCGCCCAATGAAGCATCCTTTACATAGAGCTGTATAAAATGCGAACGAAAACTAGCAATATTCGGCAATTCACTAATAAGATCCATACTAAATCTATTTGTTATTTTAGCATCATCATTGAAATGCTTATTGATGATAAGTGTAGATTCGCCATACCATTGTTCATCGTATAATCTTACTTTGAATGATTTTAGATCGGCTCCACGCGAAGAGTTTCCTCTAACACGAAAACTTGCATTAGGTTTTGTTTTTTCATAACCCAATTCCCCTTCAATAGATGTATTAATATCATCTCCTTGTTGTATGAGAATTTCAAGTTCTGGATTGTAATCTTTTTTTCGGGCTTCATGTTTATCAAAATCCGATAACGTATAGGTTATACCGTCTTCATTTTTTGTATCGAAAGTAGTGATATACAAATAGTTAATACTGAAATCCATATCCTCATATAGCTTAGAATTATCCTGGAAACTAACATCATTTAGAACACTTTCAGCATATGACCATGAAATTTTATTTTCTATTACTTCTTGATCTTCGACTTGCATTTCAGCTTTGCAACCAAAAACAACAAAGACAAGACTAAATATCAAAGCGATATTTATCCATCTGGAAATATTCCTATAAATGTTTTTTTTAGTTTCAATTTTCATCAAATTATCTCCGATTAGTTTTCCATATAAGATTTCCATCTTCTACAATATATTTGGCAAAATAGTTGATGCCATCAACATATTCTATATGATTGGTTGAAATCTTGACATTATAGCGATCATCAGTTGCAAGCGCCTCAATTGGATCGCTTATTTTCAAACCCAAATTCCATGTTTGTCCGTCTTTTATATTTTTAGGTATTGAAATAGCTGCATACATTCGGCTTTTTTTATCATTTGGATGACAATTGCGTATATCAACATCTATCGGCACTCTATGCAATTCACCATATGGTGATTGCAATATTAACTCGACTATATAATCGCAATAGATTGGTGCAAATCCAACGTTTATAATCGAAAGCCAAATTCTTAATTTCCCTTCAGGTTTAATACGTTTTTTAGCAATAGTATTACTGAGTGACAATCGATAACCAAGACGTTTTTCGATATGATCAAAAGCATTAACACCCTCAATCTGAGAATTTTTCCAATCTGCAAGTACATCTTTATTGTATTCGCTATTTAAGTAGGTGGTATGCAGTGATTCAAATTCACTTAGTGCATTTTCAGCTTTTGAGTAACTACTCAATGTTGACATCTCACCACCAAATGGTACATATAGATTGTGCTCTTTGCTCCATGCTAATTCTTCGTTTCGCGATAATTTATCATGGTATGTTCCCATATCTGATTCTGTTGATAAAAGTGCATCGTTATGCCATCCCACTTTTGAAATTCCATGACCAGCGTATGCGTTTTTTCTGTTTGCTGTCTCATTTTTAAACATATCACGGACAAATGAAGGTCTTCTGACATTAATATATGTATGTTTTGGTAGTGCATTTTCTAAAAAATTGATAACATTTTTTCTTGCTTCTAAATTAGGTGGATTGCCAAATGTAGAACTGTGCCATTCACCCCAAGGTCCTAAAACACCTGCTTGTACCACAAACAATATATCTTCATTTTTTTGTAATATTGGAGTTACCTGTACAATATGTTGCTGAATTGTTTGCATATCATGAGGTTCTTTGCTTGTGCTTTCAAAGCCGTATGCCATGCGAAAAATGATTTTTAATCCATGTATACGTGCATTTATAAAACATTGCTCTAATTCATAAAGTTTTTGATCAGATAGTGGTTTTTCCTTGAACGCTTCTATATCATACATGACAAATAATAATGTCATCTGTTTTTCTTTTGCATTGACAATATCATTATAGTTTTCAGACTTAATGGGATAATAAAAACCGCGTGATGGATTCAGCACACTTTTATCGCTTTCATTATACATTACGCGCGTATATTTTTTAAGCCAGCTATATACCCCTGCTAAAACTATAACAAAGAGTGCTATACAAATAACCAATTTCATTTTTAGCTCCTGATTTATGCTTTTTATATCTAATTAGCTATTTACTTCAATTGATAAGACGAAGAGCTAACTCATAATTATTCACTATATGCACCATTGTATTCAACAAGAACTGCACTTTCAACTAGTTCCAAATTGCTCAATGAACGTACATAATTAGTTTTTTTACTTGATGATTTTACTTCTAGTGTTAGTTCTGTCATATGATTTCGACATGTTCTGTTTTTAACAGTATATCTTAATTTTTCTATAATTTCTTGCACTTTCATAGTTTCATCATCATGGTACTTTACTATCAATAAATAATTACGGTGCTTGGATTTAATTGCAGTTAATAAAATATAAACTATACCAATAAATATTACACAAAAAATACTAAGTGCATAAAGCTGTGCACCACTAGTAATACCCGCTGATATTGCCCAAAACAAAAATCCAATATCTAATGGATCTTTAATTGCTGCACGAAAACGCACAATACTCAAAGCTCCAACCATACCGAGCGACAGCACGATATTTGAACTGATTGCCATGATAATAAATGAAGTTGTCAAGCACACCATAACCATTAGTATATTAAAATTTTTATTATAAATTATCCCTCTAAAAAAGAAACGATAAAATACGAAAATAATCATTGCACAGATTAAAGATACCAACATGGTTGTCAGCATACCATCTATATCAAAATCTACCGTCGTTATTCCATCCCATAAATCTGCGCTTAATAGATCACTAAAACTTGTCATACGCTTTTTCTCCTTATTCCTTTACATTTTTTAAATCATTGTAGAGCATTAATTTTTACCACATGTCATATTCATATCCACGATAATTTAATAAGCGTTGTCTGCACAAAACAAATTTTGATATTGTACATTGCTCTAATCGGTCAAGCTGAATAATGTTCTTTATATAAGATGGCAGAAAAGCGTCATATTTCACCTCTAATATCTGCATCCCTTCGGGCATAACCTGTGTTGTTACCATGCGATCATCATATAAGCCAGGTGTGTTTATGTTTGCACGCAAGTCTAAATCAAAGGTTATTCGAACATTTCCTTCCTGTGCAATATAAGGAACACGGTTATAATCTACAACTACGGCTGGCATAAGATGTTTTAGTGCATTTGATAAATAATATTCTTTAAATATTGGATTATCACTACGATCAAACATCCAATTAAGGTCGCCTTTTTCCATGGCTTTATACTGCGAAAGTGATATTATTGCACTTTCTTTTGCTGTCATGGAATCTTTTTTCAGTTTACATTCAAGCCGAATTAAATCACTCGATCCGTCATAAATGCGAATCCTATATTTTTTGCGCATCTGCGCACCTAACAATTTTTCATCTAAAGCAGTCTGTTCTGCATCATCAAAGTATAAACTTCGAATACTATAACTCCCCTCTTTTTGTGCATTTTTATCCAAAGGAAGTATTGCAGACAAACGATTAGAAAGCGTAAGATAATCACTATTGCTTATATAAAATTTTAATTCATGACGCATTTTCATGATAAATCACACTCTTTCACACCATAAAATATTTTGTCGAAAAAATCACTATAATATTGATCTGTGCTATATTGTATATTTCCCTCAGCATCGACAGCTGTTACTTTCAAATAATATGTACCTTCATATTTGCCTCGAATTAGCAGTTCGCTTTTTGATGAAATGATATCAGCTAAGACATCAGAAATTTGAGGGTCGGTTGCTAATTGTACACGATAGGTAATATCATCATTTTGAAAATCAAATGAATCACTCCACTTTACAAATAGATGTCCATCTTGTTGCAAGATAGGTTTATCAACTTGAACTGGCGTTGGATACTTCATACTATCTAAAAAGCGTTGTCTGTTAACCAAAATTTGGTCATAAATTCCGTTAAGATATGTATCTAACTCTAAAGGTGTTAACGCTCCAATCGCTATATCAGGCAATTTAACTGCAAAATATTGTAGCGGTATTTTATAATCATTGGTCAGTAGATACGTATTTTCAGGTGTAATTACAGTATCTAAAAGCAACTGCATACGTTGATCCAAAGCCTCAGCGTTACCAGGGATTGAAAAAAAGCGTTCGTGCAATCTGTTCTGCCAATACATATTGATACCATACATGCTATCAGGCATTATATCAGCATCTTTATCTTTATAGTGTTTAAAAGCACCATCACAATCCCATGGGATAAAATACCATGTATTGCTAAAGCTTGGTGAATAAATAATATTATTTGTATTTGCTGTTTCTATGTTGCCAAAAAGAATATTTGTTGCTAACCATGAAAGATAATTGTCCCTGTCAAAATAAGTGTCAAATACGGTATTAAAATCATTATCATCATTGTCCACGGCTTTAACCATCTCTAGTAAAGGTGCATGATTTTCGGCTTCTCTAATCGAAAGTATTTTTTCAAAAGCTGTTTCATCATATTTTGCATCATTTACTTCAGTTAATGCTGGGTCTTGTTTAAACCAAAAATTCTGTGCTTTATAAAGATGTCCATTCTCGTCTTATCCATGGTTTTTCAAAAACACTTTATTGGGTTGTTCGACGTTGATGTACATACCATAATCATCGAATTTTTGAGTTTTTATACTTGACTCATCTCCAACAAAAAGTTGCACAAATGACGTTTGCAAACTGATCATATCAGGAACCATGCTTATGTAATCAAAATAAAGCTTATTAGTGATTTTTAAATCATCATTATAATGCTTGTTAAAATTGAGAATTGTTTGACCGTTCCAACTACCAGTCGCTTTTTTAAGGTCGATTTGGTAGTTTTTATATGGAAGTCTTCGTGAATTTTCGCCACGTAAAGTCAATTTAGCATTAGGCTTTGTATCTCCTTTGCCTAGTTTTACTTGACCATCAACACTCTCCATTAGCAGGATATCTATTTTTATTTCATCTTCAACGTCTTGTCTTTCATATAAAACGAAATCGTCAATATTATAGACGACTTCGTTTTTATTTTTTGTATCATAAGCAAACATATAAAATACGTTTATTTTACTGCGATCAGCTTCGGTATATAATTCATCGCGGTCATTGAAAAAATTGTCCATAGACGTTGATGTATTTGGACGCCACTGCTCGAGTAATATCTTTGGAATATTTATAGGTTCAAAGTTTACATTCGAGCATGAACATAATGATGATATAATTACAATCATCATTGTTAATACAATAATTTTTTTTATGAATTTATTAATTTGCTTTATATTGAACATTGCAAAATACCCTTTTATTAATATTAACTAGTGAATGTTTCAAACGGATAAACCCAAATATCCAACTGAGTAGAGCACCAGCAAATACGCCTGCTGAATAATACTCTGGTCCTAGCCTTATGCATACAAGACAACATATTATTGTTATTGAAAGAAATAATGCTGTTGTAATGGTTGCACCAACATTATCTTGGAAATAATACATAAATACAACTGTTGCATACATGGAGAAAATACAATAATATGCAATTGATAGTGTTATGAAATAATCGATAATCGGTCCTGTAAAACCGAGTATTGGAAGTACAATGTAGCCAACAAGTGTTAGCAATATTGTAACAATTAATTGTGTTTCATAAAGCGAGAATAGCTCTAATGATAGGAGTCTACTCATATTCTTCCGTGATCTTTCAATTTGATTTAATGTACCATTAACAAGGTTATGACAATAAGTTTTGTAATAATAGAAAATCTTTGTTTCAGTCTTAATTACGAATATGACTACGGCAGATAGGTTGATAATAAGAGCGAAAAAGCATGCCATATCATAAATCATGTATACTTTATAAAAATTAATGATAGTTGAAGATTCTGGTGAAAAAATCCAATAAACTATATTATGGGCATAAATACCTAGTATATAAAATACGCTACTGATTGCCAATAGTGGATATTCTTTGTAATACTTTAAAAAATCAAAGCACAAATAAGAAGATTTTTTAAAAAAGGTTCGTGCTGCTGAAATAAGCATTGCGTTGATAACCGTAAATGCCATTGCTATACTATAAACAATACAGTATGCCATATCAACTTTAAATACTAAATAGCATACTAAAAATAAAGCAGCTCCAACGATCATACCAGCAAGATAAGATATACTGACTCGCAAGTATTCTTTTACTGCTGAAATGACGCTCATTAACACATATGCGGATGTCATCATAATTTGAAGAAAATATAACCCAACTAAATAGATTAAATCTGCATCCCTGTAAAAGTAAAGAAAACTATATACGCCAATACCGATTAGTGCAGATGGTATAATAGCTAACGTTAGTGCTCCATACATACTTGCTAATATGTTTTCTTTTTTTTCTTCAAATATACAGTCAGAAATATACCTTGATAATATTGTGTTGATTACCGAAGCCACAATTACTGAATATATAAATACATATACACATGAAGTAGAAATCAATGATTGATTAAGATATGTAACTTCATTCAGGTTCATTAAAATTGCAACTATAATCCACATCACTGCAAATATTATGATCGGCCCTACTGTTGATATTGATGCAATATACACACCGCGTAATTTACTTGTGATGCTATCCTTTAAAAATAAACGTTTTAAATCAAAACCTATGCCTGCCATAACTACTCACCATCTTTCTTGGCAACAATAACCTGTCCTTTTGGGGCATATTTCGTATACAACCGTGCATATTCATCGATATACCCACTCTTTTGATAGTATTTTTCTACCCTAAGCGCCGCAACCTTTGACATGCGCTCCCTTCTTGGTTTATCTTGATATAATAGTATTAATGCTTCAGCTATTTCAGAAGCATTCATTACTGGTGTAATGATACCTGCCTGTCCTAAAGAATCATCTTCATTCCCTGCCAAAAGTTCTTTACAGCACCCAACATTTGTACAAACTTGCGGAACGCCCACTGCCATTGTTTCAAGAACTGAAAGTGGTTGTCCTTCGCTGATACTAGTTAGAAGCATGATATCCATACGACCAACATAGTCAACAATATCAATTGAACCTGTAACATGTATATTTGGAATATTCTTAATAAGTTCAGAACATTCATCAAAGTACTCTGGGTCTTCATCTGTTGGACCCATCAAATATAAATGGGCATTTTTAATTTCATGCTGTACTTCTTCAAAAGCTAGAACCATCGTTACTATATCCTTTATTGGCACAAAACGAATTAACGCACCAATGTTATAACGACCTTCATCTTCTTCAAGCTTACCTTTACATTTTTTCAACCTGTTTAAGTCAACCCCATTTGGAATTGTTAATAACTTGTCTGGTTTACAACCTAAACTTTCCTGTAATAAAAAGTTTGCGGGTGATAATGCGATAATATTTTCAGCAGTATCATATGCAATTTTTGATAATCGTTTAAAGTAATCAATCCAGACATCCTTGAAATTACCATGAACCCAATCAGCTCGAATGATCTCTTCTTCTCTTTCACGTGTATATATACCGTGTTCTGTAACGAGTAACGGCGTTTTATACCGCATACCAGCAATACTACCTAAAGCGCCAGCATATCCAGTTGAAACGCAATGGTATAAATCTGCTTTTGGGATATCCTCAGTGAGAAATGAGAACAAAGGAAGATATGTAGACCTTAACGTCCAAATAAAATCTGCAAAAACTTCATCCTCATAAACTGACTTATATTGCTCCAATGCTGCCTCATAAAATGCTTCACTATATATCAGACTTGCTCTGTTGTGCGAGGAAAGCCTATTGATTGTTTTGTTCCAATCCACTTTCAAGAAATCCTCAGTTAAAAAGCTCTTCAATGCTTTTTGTTCTAATTTACTTAACTTTTTTACTTTATCTTTTGAAATGTTATGATTAAGATCCAAGAATAAATCTTTCGCCTCTTTTACATTCTCTGGTATCTCATATTTTGGTTCTCCAACACTACTTTTAGAAGTGCCAATGGTACATAAAGCAAACTCAATATCTGGAAATGAGAGTATTAAATTATGAACCCAATTGGAAACTCCACCACGAACATACGGGTAGCACCCTTCACATATTAAACAAATTCTCATAGTTACCTCCTGTATTCGACTTGAAACTCTACATCGTTAGCTGTAACAAGATAATAATTTTCCGCTATGGGCTTTACACTGCATCCCATAGTATTTCCGATAGTTCCTTTTAAGTACAAAATAAATGGTTGGTCTTGCATCATTTGTGAACACCGAACATTTATTTTGTCTTCGGTATAAACAATATTTTGGTTCATTTCTAAAAACGATTCTGTTCGATATGCTGCTTGACTAAGTGTTACTTGTTCTAGCCAATTGACACCACAGTAATCGAAAAATACTTTTGAAATATCATCACGCATAGATACAAAATCACCAGAGTTTTCTTGAGGAAACATTAGTTGATTCATATCAAATTGGTGTGATACGATACCTAATCCTGTAAGCATTGAAGAATGTAATATGTCGTTTCTTACTGTTGTTTTAAAACCTTGAGTAATGCTAGGGTAGTATAATACATCGTTTTTGTGATCCCACGACATCACATCAATTGAATTAGTTCTGATTACACTAATGCTATCATGTTCATCAAGTAGCTGAGAAATATTCACATCGTCATCTGACTCAATTGAAGGTATAAAGCAACGTATTTCATATTTATTCATTATTTGCTTAACTTCGTTATGTGACAACTTTATTGTGTCAGCAAATAGTTTAGGTTTTAAGGATAAATCACCGCCAATGCAAACCTCGCTATTTTGATTGAGCGCTTGTCTTACTAAAAAAGCAAATCCAGAATCAAGTTTACCATCTTGATTAAGTGGGTAGCTCGTTGCATTATAAGAAGCCGAAAAACGAGTTCCTTTTGATGCAGACATTCTTGCAAAAGTTGGCCATATAATATCTCTGTAAACCCTGTCTGTATCCAAGTTATACAGCTCATTCATAACCGGATCATTGCTTGTATAGTATAGCAAGAATGAATCTAAATATACTGACTCAGCTCCTATTATTGGATATATCATCACTTCTTCAAGTGTGCTTAATGTTGATGTAAAAAAACCTTGCATACCTGGATCGAATAACATATCGATATTAAAAATCCCCACACGCCCTTCATAATATGACGTTAACCATATGAGTGGGTTATCATGAATATCAGTTAGTAGAACATCACAATCTTCACCGAGGCTAACTGTTTGCAAACTCCTGTATTCATCAAATATTGTGTCTTTTACATCAATTTCTGATAGCATGAAACCCTGCTCAGTTTTCATCCCTTGTACTGTTGATAAATGTCCTTGCTCTTGAATGTTGAAGATTGGATGAAAATAACTACTACCTGAATCAGTATAGATTCCAGAAACAAACAATGCATTTCCACCCATTTTAATATATTCAACAATTTCTACTGTTTTAGAGTTACTGTTTAGCTCGCTCCCTACAACAATTATCACGTCGATACCTGAGGTAATAAATGGTTCACCTTCTTGCTCAATATAAACAACATAAGGTCTCTTTAGCATGTCCATCCACTTTTTAATATTCGTATATGTTACTTCATCTATTTGTGATTGATTAGACAGATAGATCATGCAATTTGGTGGTTCATCAGCAATAGAGCCTTGTAAGATCTCTATCGGTTCAGCATTAACATTGACT
>JMSV01000049.1_pt1 | contig 26599 bp, 28 predicted proteins | sample 179021 | NCBI WGS metagenome assembly JMSV01 (sample SAMN02769581, study PRJNA246767) | bioreactor metagenome | isolation source: Culture-2 Bioreactor Bmz derived from microbial biomass from the upper 2 cm... | place: Germany: Bremen | collected day 87 after inoculation | reverse complement strand
ATAGTAAGGGGAATGTATGAGTTTTAGAGCGATAAGTTTACTTGTTTTATCGATATTAATATCATTAGCCGTGATGGCATTTAATGTTGTAATGCTAGCATATATGCCGCATGAAGAAGAAGTCGCTGATGCGTATAGCGAAGAATATGGTTATGAAGAAAGCACCATCGAGTCACTTGAGCAGGAAGAGCTTGAAGATATTGATTATATCTATTTAGACGAGCAAATTTTTTCTAGTGATAACATGAAAAAATTATATCATGCTATTTCTACTTTTGAAACGAATATTGTTTTGGATGTTGAAAGCGAAGAGGCATTTATTGAAATGATGGAGGAAATGTATTTGTTTATGGATGATACCATATATACATTTGCATATAAGGAACTTTGGTATACAGTAGAAAATGGCGTTTGTGATATTGAGATATCTTATTATGATGAATATGTCGAGCAGTTAAAAGAATCTGAGATTATTGCAAAACAGATTGCAGCCAATATTTTCACTGATGATATGAGTGATTTGGATAAAATTAAAGCGGCATATGATTATATAGTATTAAATACCGAATATGATGAACCAGCACAAATTGCTATGGAAAAGAAAGATATTCTTGATGAGCCAGTTGAAGCAAACTGCCCATATGCTGTTTTGAAAAAGAATATAGCAATATGTCAAGGATACTCATTGGCATTCAATATGCTTTTAAATGAAGCTGGAATTGAAACACGAAGCGTATCATCTGAAGAACTTGAACATGCATGGTCGATGGTGTTGCTTGATGGAACTTGGTATCATTGCGATCCGACTTATGATGATCCAGTGCCAAACTCTGAAGGCGGAGTAACATATGAGTTCTTTATGAAAAATGATGAATACATGGACAGCATTGAGAGTGGAAGACTTGTAGATACTTCTCCAAAAGCGGATGGAATTAGTTATTATTATGATATATACGCTAAGGAAGGCTTTGTTTTAGATGGCGATGAGTATTTATATAATCTTAAAGACGATGTGTTATTTAGGTATCCATATGTTTATGGACAGCCTGACTTTGAAGATGGCGAAGAAATCATTGATGATGTATCGTCATGGTGTGATATAGAAGAGGAATATTACTTATTATATACAAGAAAAAGTAATGGCGATATATATATGATTGATTTCGATGGGCATCACAGATCTAGATTGGTTAAGACTGATGATGTTATGGTTGTTGGATGTGAATCTACCGAAGATGAAATTACAATTTGGTGTGTAAATGAGTTGCAAGATGAGCCATTTTCTTTTGTAGCTGATAGATAAATAAGATTAGATATACTAACAAGCTTCAACATAAAATTAAGCTTTAGATATGGGTTTTATACTGATTAATAATATATGGTTAAATATTGCTTGACGTTAATATAATATATAAAATATAATACAATCAATATAAGTTTTAACGTAATTTGAAGGGACGATAATAATATGAAAAACTTAACGATTAATTTAGCTACTGAGCTAAAACAAAAACCAACAGATGAGAGTGCTCTTACTTTTGGTAATATCTTTACAGATCACATGTTCTTAATGGAGTATAATCCGCAGGACGGTTGGCATAATGCCCAGATTAAACCACTTGAAGACTTCCAACTTTCGCCTGCATGCATGGTACTTCATTATGCACAAACAATTTTTGAAGGCATGAAGGCGTATAGTGGTGGTAAACTATTTAGACCTTGGGACAACATGGCTAGATTCCAAAAATCTGCAGCTAGAATGTGTATTCCAGCATTCGATGAAAAGTTCGTACTGGATTGTTTATATGAGCTAATCAAAGTGGAAAAAGACTGGATACCAAAGTCAGTTGGAACTTCACTATATATTAGACCTACAATCATAGCGACAGATCCATTCTTAGGAGTTAGACCATCTAATACATATTATATGTATATAATTTTATGCCCTGTTGGCGCTTATTATAAAGCTGGGTTTAATCCAATTAAAATAAATGTTGAGCCAGAATATGTTCGTGCTGTTCGTGGTGGTGTAGGTCATGTTAAAGCTGGTGGAAACTATGCTGCTAGTATCTTGGCTTCATCAAATGCAACTGCTAAGGGTTGTGCACAAGTTATGTGGTTGGATGCTATTGAAAAGAAATATGTAGAAGAAGTTGGTTCTATGAATATCTTCTTTAAAATAAACGGAGAGCTTTATACTCCACCACTTCGTGGAAGTGTTCTTCCTGGAATAACTCGTGATTCTGTTATTCAGATGGCGACTAAAGATGGTTATAAAGTGCATGAAGAACCGATTGCTATCGAGGATGTTTATAAAGCAAGCATTGATGGAAGTTTAGAAGAGATATTTGGAACTGGTACTGCTGCTGTAATTAGCCCTGTTGGCGAGCTGGTATGGGGTGATAAGACTATAAAAGTTAATGATGGAAAACTTGGCGAGTTTACAAAGAAAATGTTTGATGATCTTGCTGGTATACAATATGGAACTGCTAAAGATGAGTTCGGTTGGTCTATACAATTATAATTTTACGATTTTTTTGATAGAGGGCTGACTATTTAGCCCTTTATTTTTATTTACAAACTAAAATTTTAAGATTAAAAGTGTGAAGTGAGGATTTTTGAAATGGTAATATTTTATTTTAGCGGAACAGGTAACACACAATATGTTAGTGAGTATTTTAATCATACAATATGTTATAAAGGAATCGATAGTACGGTTTTTGATATAACAAAAATTAGCCAAGAAAAGGCAAATGAGATTATAGAAGAAAAGCAAAGTATTTTTTTAGCATACCCGATCTATGGTTCTGATATGCCTGAAAACATGAAAGTATTTATTGACCAAATGCCACAAGGTGATGGAAAATTATTAGGAGTAATTTGTACGCAGGTGATGATATCTGGAGATGGTGCAAGCATCGAATTTGAAAAATTAAAAGCTAAAGGTTATAACCAAAAATGGGCGCATCAAATCAATATGCCTAATAATCTTTGCATAAAGGGATCACCGTTTAAACAGTGTGCTGATTATAGTACGCATGAGAAAAAATATTTAAAAAAAGCAAGATTAAAATTGGATGCGATTGCTGATAAAGTCATCGAGGTTAAAGCGCAAGTAACTGATAATAGATGGTATAATAGGCTTGTTGCACAAACGCAAAGACCAGCATATAGAAAATATTTGCAGGAAACATTTGTAAAGGGATTCGATGTAGATCAGAACAAATGCACTGGATGTGGGTTGTGTGTAAAGATTTGTCCGAATAAAGTCATTGTGGATAAAGGCAAGATTGTTTTTGAAAACAGAAGTGATTGTACTAATTGTTTTAGATGTATAAACTTTTGTCCACAGGCTGCGATTTTATATAAAGGAAAAATTAAGTTGCCACAATATAAAGGACCAACGCAGGAAGTTTTTGATAGCATAATAAAAAATAAATTATATAAATAACCTCATTATGCTGTGGGGTTATTTTTTTGCACTGACTTATCTAATGAAAAAACTTCATTAAGGCGACTAGCACCATGTGTGGAAAGAAGAATAAATATCGGCTTAAACACAAAAACATATCTTGGTCTTGCTTCAAATATCATTAAAAATATAAAACATCCCAATATTGATAGTTGTAAAATTGGCTTTAACAAGGATGAAAAATCTGAATAGCTTCTTTTTGAGATTGAAGAGATAAAGCATAATGATAATATTAAAAGCCACAATGCCTGTAAGTAATTAAGGTAATACTTTTGGTAAATGTTTGATTCTATATAAGTAAAGTTTTGTAAAAAGCCACTTATGCCTGAGATGGATTTTATTGTTCCAGCATGAAAATCTCCCTCTCCACCATAGTAAAAGCTTCCGTCTGTGGTAACCCATATAAACTTATTTATGGCTAAATTTATAACACCAGCAAAACCAAGCTGATTTGCTCGGCTTGAAATTTCATGCAAATTGTATTCAACTTTATCTGATTTACCACTTATGCTAAAAGTATTGTCAGCATCCGCTTGTGAGTATGTTCCAAAAGCAGAGGTGTTTATATCGATAACTGTTTCTTTAAGTCCCATCATAATATAATGAGTGAGTGGAATGGATTGCTCTTGCTCAGTAGATTTAGAATAATTATTTTCAAAAACAACATTTCTTGAGATATAATTAATAAGAGAATATCCAGATACTCCAACAACAAGACAGCCCAATATAATTAGGGATTTTACTGAGATGAATTTTTGCTTTTTGATTAACCAATTTATAAAAAGAAAGAATAAACATACAAGACCTACGATAATAACAGTTGGCTTTATCTTATAGCCTAACAGCATTGTTAAAATTAATAAGCTGAAATTTAAGTATACTGATTTATTTTTAAATATATTATATGCAAGATATATAGTCAAAACAATAAAAAGCATCCCTATTGTGTCTGAATAAGGAACGGTTATATATGGTGAAAACCCTATAAGAAGAATGGACAGCATGTAGGTGATTATCATGCCTTTAGTGTCGAAAAGATTTTTTGCAATTAAACAGATAAGAAGAATCGTTAAATCCACCATTATTATATTGAGAATAATCGCTTCGAACCAAAAACTGTTTAGCCCAAAAACACTAAATGCAGCAAACCAAATTTTGAAGATAAAACATAGAAGTGTGTTGTTTGGATACATATAAAAATAGTCTTCGAATGGATAAACACCACTCGCATGGTTTATAATAGGCATTACGTCCCAACCGATAACAGTATATGAAAAATATGAAAATGTGACTTGTACAAAAAATAAAAGTCCAAATGATATGATGAAGCTTCGCATCATATGATTATCAATATTTGAGATTAGTCGATATGAAATAAATAGAAAAACAGATATCATCACAAAGAATATCAAAACCATTGGGATATTGATCGATGCTCCACATCGTGCGTATTTTTGTGAGTTTATCAACAGAGAAATAATAATAGTTAATATGGATATCGAAAAAACCAAGTTTATCGTATCTTTAAGCCAAGTATTTTTATGTATAATCATTTTGTCACCAAATTTTCCAAATTTATAACTAATTTTAACAATCAGAGATGATGCAGTCAAGAAAGATAAAAAAATAAATTGTTTTTATGGAGAATTTGAGAACTTGTGATTGAATAATTTTATAAGACTAAACTTGATAAAGATAAAAATTGATAATAAAAAATGCACACTATGCTGTATGCATTTTTTGGCAATATTTAATAAAATCAACTTATAATAAATCGCTTATGCTACTTGTATCATATGGCTCTTTATTTCTCTTTTTTTCAAGTTCTGTTTGAAGAATATGATATTTTTTCTTTGTTATAGGATATAAGATCATGAACACAACACTAAGACCCATAACGATTGGGCAAATTACTGTGATAATACTTTCAATACCTAAAGATGTCTTAAAAGTTTGGACAGGCAGGTTGGCATCATAACCATAGAAGTATAGAACCAAACCCAATATTTGCATACCTATCGCAGCGCCTACTTTTTGTAAAAATTGCGGTAAAGATGTTATTGCCCCAACTCTTCGGCGATTGTTTTTCATCTCATCAATCTCCGCTATATCATATGTGAATGAGTAGAATGTTGTCCAAAAAACTGCAAGACCCAACGCATAGAAAAGCAACATTACTACAAGCGATACAACATTTGTGATCCCAAAAATACGGAATGAAGCCATACCCAAAGTTGAGATTGATAGCAATACAATAACTGCAAACCGCCTATCACGAATTGTGGATAACTTTGTTGTCAGAGGAACAAACAACACCATGCCCAATACAATTGAGCCCAAAGCTATTGGCATATATGCATCCGCATCAGCGTGTAGTCTGTGGGATATTAGATACATCAAGTTTGCTTGTCCGAGTGCATTTTGTACCATGAACAGAACGACGAAAACTAGAAGGTATTTAAAAGGTTTGATTTTTAGAATTTCTAAATAGGTGCTAAACACATTTTGATCATCAGCTTTTTCGCTTTTGATAAGCGTTAAGTTCTTTGTTGAATTATAGGCGATAATTCCAAATATAACGGCTATTATTGCAACGATTATTGCTGACAAAGTCCAGCCTATATTTACGGTTGTGCCAAGAGAGCAAAAGGCTTCGACTAAAACCACAGGTGCAGCTGCACCAATGAATATTGCAAATGCGTTTATAAATGAGCTAAGTCCACGAATGTTGGTTCTTTCATCATAATCAGCTGTTATTTCAGCACAGATTGCATAGTATGGGATTGTGTATTTCGTATATGCTATCCAGAATAAAACTGCAGATATTAGATAATATATAACTTTATATGATGCTAAAAAGTTAAAAGATGTGAATGCGAATATAAAGAAAATCGCCATGGGTATTATTGATGCTTTCATGATTTTGCGCTTATCAATGCTTTTTTTGTCGGTTGCATGTCCTATAAGCGGATCGGTTATTCCGTCCCAAATTATTGAAACCATGCTTATTGTTCCAGCGAGTGCTGGATTGATGCCTACGATATCAGTTAAGAAAACCAAAAAGTAGGTATAGAACATATTATATAGAACTGATTCTGAGACTATACCGCTGGCATAGCCCAACTTTCTTTTTTTTGTTAACATAAACTCTCCTAAAAAACGATATAAAAAAATAATATAAAATCATCTATTTATATTATTTTTAAATTTAAATATCAAATCAATGCAGGAGAATATAGTTTGATCAGAATCTACTTCATAAAGTTTTTCATAAACGACGACATATCATTGCCATTCATATTTTTAAATAAGTTCATCATATTCTGAATATTTTTAAGCTCGCCCATCTGCCCCTTTGGCATAAACATACTCATTAGTTCAAACATCGCCATTGGGTCTGACTTATCCATATTCCCTATATTACTAACTTGCTTCATCATCTTTCCCATTTGTGCTTGGCTGGCCATAGCTTCTTGCATTTTATTAATCATAGATTTTGATTGTCCTTTCGTGTGCTTCATAAGCTGTCTCATCAATGACATTTGGCGGTCAGATTTTGATAAATCCTGATAGCCTGTGTTCATGGAATGAGTGTTGTTATAATAGTTCAATCTTTTAAGCTGATCTGACATTCCTAAAAAACTTCCGACAGCATTTCTATCATTAGGTTCTAAAAATGGCTCGATGCTTTGTAAAATAGGCATTATATTATCGGATTTTCTATCTTTCATTGCTAATGATAATAATAAGCTTAAATCTGGTGATAAGTTATTTAATGCGTTTAAATTTCTATTACTTTGGCTTGAATTTTTGCCTGATGGATGCTCACCTTTATTATCTCGATAAGCGACTTTTTTATTTTGTATCGGAATATTAAACATAAGTTGACTCCTAAAAAAATTAATCGTATATGCGTATATTATTCAAAAGAAATAAAACTGTGCACAAATCTGATCGATGTGAATAAAAATAAAATAGAAGCAATGATGAGAAAAATATTAAATGACAATAAGGGAGAAAAGTATTATGGCAAGATCTAGTTTGCGTGGATATAACAAAAGTGCAGGTGGCGATACTGATAATGACGGGAGCGAAAAAGTTGCTAAGCATGTAAAAGATGTTTTGGCAGAAAACTTTGATGAAACAAAAGTGGATGGTGTGGACAGTGCCAGACAGTTTTTGAGTCAGAATGAAAATAAAAGCGAAGATGAACTTATGGGTGATTTAAAGACGATGATAGAAAACGGTAAGCAGGATGGAAGCTTTAGCAAAGAGATGCTGGATAATTTTTATAACATGGCGGCTCCCATGATGGAAGGCGAGCAGAAAGGCAAGCTTGACAATCTAATAAATATGATTAAAAATGACCAACTTTAACAATATGTTAATATCGCACAATCTAAAATTAGTAGCATGAGAGGCTTTATTAGGTTATAATTAGCCTATGAATAAAAAGAGAAATGACGAGATTTTAAAGATTTTACAACGTGAGTATTTTGATTCTAAACCAGCGCTTATATTTTCTAATGCATATGAACTGCTTATTGCAACGATATTATCGGCTCAAAGCACAGATGTTCAAGTCAACAAGGTTACTGCTGTTTTGTTTAAATATTATGATACGCCAGAAAAGCTGATGATGGCTGATGAATTGGAAGTTCAAGATATTATTAAAAGTTGTAGTTTTTATAAGACAAAAGGGAAGAATATAATTGCAACAGCTAAAATGTTAGTTGAGCAATATGATGGAGTTGTTCCAAAGACCATTGAAGAAATTATAAAGATGCCTGGAGCAGGAAGAAAGACCGCTAGTGTTGTAATTTCCAATGCCTATGATATTCCAGCGATTGCTGTTGATACTCATGTTTTTAGAGTATCAAACAGACTTGGACTAGCTGATGCTAAAGATGTTTTAAAAACAGAGATGCAACTGCGTGAAAATATTCCAATGGCAGATTGGAAAGATGCACATCATTGGATACTTTGGCATGGCAGAAAATATTGTAAAGCAAGAAAGCCACTTTGTCAGACATGCTTTTTATCCGAGTTATGCCCATATTATCGAGGTTAAATGCGTATAAATGGGACAAATAAGCATAAAAGATTGACAGAAGTAAGCTTGCATTGTACAATTGTGTGTCGTTTAGGGGATGTAAGCGATAAAGCGAATAATAAAGAAACATATGAAAAGACGAGGATATTGATTAGATGTTTATAGATAAAGCGAAAATATACATAAAAAGCGGAGACGGTGGCGATGGTTGCGTTTCTATGCATAGAGAAAAATATGTAAATATGGGTGGACCTGATGGCGGCGATGGCGGTCGTGGTGGCGATATTATATTTTATGATGAAGAAAACCAAAGAACTCTTTTGGACTTTAAATATAAGACGAAATATATGGCTGATAGTGGTGCTCGTGGGAGTAAAAACAGGATGCATGGTAAAAGTGGTGAGCCATTATACGTTGGTGTTCCTGCTGGTACTGTAATAAGAGATTATGAAACAGGCAAGGTTGTTGCTGATATAAGAAAAGATAGTAAAAAAGTTTTGCTTAAAGGTGGCGGAGGCGGAAAAGGTAATGAACGTTTTAAAACTGCGACGCGTCAAACACCACGTTTTGCAACACCAGGTAGAAGGACAAAAGGAAGATGGGTAACGTTAGAGCTTAAAACTATTGCTGACGTTGGTCTTATTGGATTCCCTAATGTTGGTAAATCCACACTTTTATCTGTTGTAACAAAAGCAAACCCAAAGATTGCGAATTATCATTTTACTACGTTATCGCCTAACTTGGGTGTTTATGCATGGCATGATACAAGTTTTGTTATGGCGGACATACCTGGGCTTATTGAGGGCGCAAGTGATGGAGTGGGGCTAGGTCATGAATTTTTGCGTCACGTTGAAAGAACAAGGCTTTTAGTGCACGTACTTGATGGTTCTGAGTGTGAGGGCAGAGATGTTTATGACGACTATCATAAGATTAGAGCAGAGCTTGAAAACTACTCTGAAGAGCTTGCTAAAAGACCAGAAATTGTTGTGTTAAATAAAGCTGATATATCACGTGATACGGAAAATGGATTAAAACTTAAAGCTGAGCTTAAAGAAAAGGGTGTTGAGGTTTTTACAACATCGGCTATTGCAAAAGAGGGTTTAAAAGAATTGATGAATGAAATTGGCGAAACGCTGATGGAGTTGCCTGAGTCTGAGCCTATCTATGCTGAGGGTGTTATTGAAGAATGGGCGATGGAAGAGGAAAAATCTTTCCGCATTGAAAGAAGTAATGGACTATTTATCGTTAGTGGAACGATTATTGACGAGATGTTATTTAAAATCGATCCAGATAGTCATGAATCGATGGTTCACTTCCAAAAGCTACTTATTGATTTTGGAGTTATTGAGGCTCTTAAAAAAGAGGGTGTTAAAAACGGTGATACTGTTGTATTAAACGATGCTGAGTTTGATTTTATGGAATAGGCGATAAAGCCTAAGGAGAAGAGAATGCTTACAAGTAAACAAAGAGCTACACTAAAGAAAATGGCTAATAAATATGATCCATTTGTATATGTAGGAAAAGAAGGTATTAGTGAAACAATCATCAAAGAAACTGAGGTTGTTTTGGAAAAAAGAGAACTTATCAAAGTTTGTGTTCAAAGAGGATGTGAGCTTACACCAAAAGAAGTTTGTGAAGAGTTTTGTGAAAAACTAAAATGCGAACCAGTTATGGTTGTTGGAAGAAGATTTGTAATATACCGCGAGGCAAAAGAGGATTCGCGTAATCTTTTAGACAGATAGTTTAAACGCTTGTTTTTCTTTGTCTAAAGCTGAAAAAGGCTAATGCAAAGCATGCAAGAGCTATTATCGGATAATAGAATTTAAAACCTGTAAAGTAGGACCATAGTAGAGTCGATATGCCGATTACTATATATGATCCTATTTTTTTTCCACTTAGCACTTCTTTTTTTAGCTGGTCTAAAGTCTTTTTCTCAGACCTTATTTCCGACAGAATAAATGTATCGATCTGGTCTTGCGATGGCAAGTATTCTAGTTTTTTGCATGACTTTATTATATCCTCACACTCTAAAATATTGATTTGGTCATGTGAAATTTTATCTATAAATTTTTGTGCCTCATCGGATAATTCGCTTGTTGAGATTATTGTTAATGACTTTGCATGATAATGAGATTTAAGCTTATAGCTAGCTAGCACTTCTTTTACATTTAACTTGTCGCTATAATGGTTTTGAAATAATGCGAAAAAATATGAGTCCTCGCCTTTTTTGCATATAAATCCATTTTTATTAGGCTTTAAATAATGAAAGTCATTTTGCATTAGATATAGTTTTATTAACTCCTTGAAATCCTTTGCACTTAGAAGAACCAGCTTTTCTATTGCACATTGCTTTTCTAAAACTTCGATTTGCTGATCGATATATTTTGATAGTTTTTTATTTCTAAACTTTATGAATATGCTTAAAAATATGCCGCTTATAGCAAGTGTTATTATTATGGAAGCTATTAGCATATTGCATGATAAATATACTAAAAAGAAAACTGAAGATGCTATCACAGCTACTATGGCTATAATGTCAACTATTCTTGCAAAACCGTTTCTATTTAAGCCTAATTTCTTGCTAAAGTATGATTTTATCTCTTTATTATCCATGTTTGCTTAATTCCTTTGATTGTATGATTGGTTTTATTATTGCCAGAATAAAAGAATTTTAGAAGTTGAAAATAGCTATAATGCTAATTTGTGTTATTGAAACCGATACTGTATAATAGGTTTGATTTTACAATGCTAATGGATAAGGATTAATTTATGAAAAAATTGATAAAGAGATTACAACTCGATACTAAAATGGGTTCGGATATATTTTGGAATATGGTAAGTATGGTGTTTGTTGCGGCTAGTGGGCTTATATATAGCTCTGTATTTATAATGATATTTGAGCCAGCAATATGGGGTACTTTTAGTCTAGCCAATGTATACTATATTATTTTTTCACAGCTTGCAGTTTTTGGGATCCACTTTTCGGTTTTAAAACACTCTTCGAATTATGCTGATGATGAGGAAAACAGAAATAAGCTGATTACAACTGCTCTTTTAGCTACATTTCTAATTTCTGTTGTGGTGTGCGGTGTATCATTGCTTATATCGATACTGCTAAGCAGATTAGTTGAATCGGATGTGCTGGAGATGTTATATTTTGCATTCCCTGCAATAGTGTTCTTTGCACTTAATAAAGTTTTACTGAATTATTTAAACGGAATAAGATGTATGAAGTTTTTCGCGCTTTTTCAATCTTTAAGATATATCTTTATAATTTTTGTTTTATTAATACTTGGATTTATTAAAGTGGAAACAAGATTTTTGATGTTGGTATATTTAATAAGTGAAGCATTGTTGTTTAGTATGATGTTTATTTATATAAAATATAAAGGACTTATCAAATTTAAATTTGATATAAACTGGTTTAAAGAGCATTATAGTTTTGGGTCAAAGATATTTCTTGGTAATCTTGTTATTGATCTAAATTCAAAGATGGATGTTTGGATATTGGGTTGGTTTGTTAGTCCTTATATAGTTGGTGTATATTCTTTTGCAGTCATATTTGCTGAAGGGTTTTATCAGATATTGGCGGTTATTAGAAAGAACATTAACCCACTTATAGCACAAATGCATGATAAAAAGCCAGAGGATTTTAAAAGTCTTAGAAAATCAGTATTTAAAAAGGCCTATAAGTTTTCTCCATTCTTGGGTATTGCAGTTGTAGGTGGTTTTTATATCCTATGTTTGATATTAGGGAGAATGGATTACATCGGAGGAATCATGCCGCTTAGCATTGTAATTCTTAGTAATGTTATTTGCAGTTACTTTATAATAATGGGCAACACGATGAATCAGACAGGCAATCCAAAATATGAAACATTGCTCAACGTTATTACTATTGTGACAAACTGCGTGTTAAACATTTTGTTTATTCCAATGTTTGGTATGATAGGTGCGGCCGTTGCAACTGCAATATCATATTTTGTATACAGTGTTGCACTTAATATTATTGTTAAGAAACAGTTGGATGTTAACTTATTAAAGATTTAACTTGATTGATAATAACCTGGCTTTATAGGCAAAGTGTTTCGAAAGTGATGGAGGGGTCAAGTTATATGATTGTTGAAAATAAGCAAATAAAAAAGATGCGATATTGTTGTAAGCTCGCATCTTGTATTGTTTGTTTAATTATTATTTTGTTATAGTTTAGCCTTCAATCCCAAAATTTAAATCGTTTACATTTACGCCCATAATCATCGCATATAGTACATGCAGTGAATGTATGATTGTATTTACGATATCGTTTAAGATATGCTCTAAGTCTCTTGAACCGTCATGATTTTTTAAATAAGAATCATTCTTTTCGATTATGTATTCGATAATGCATCTTTGCATAGCGCTATTGAACTCTTTAAGTGTTGTAAGACTGTTTAGCAGCGAATCCTGTTTGATAGTCTTCATTGTTCTAGCAATCGCCTTTTCGTATAGATAGTGGTCTGGCAAACTCATGCCGACGGTGTCATTGTGTGCTGCGCAAAAAGTGTCTGCTAGGTAGTGCGATGTTTTACCCATTAAGTATGATAGATGATAGCCTTTGATGTTTTCGTTTTTTGATTTTGCTATATACTGCTCTATATATACTTTTGACCTTGAAATATGATGCTCTGAAACTCTAAGCACAGGGCTTATGTCTGGCATCAAAGAGCCGAGCTTAAAAAAGAACTTGGATATTTTTTTATCAGAATGAGATTCTAAATTGTGTATCAAGATTCTAGACATTGCAAGGTGGGACTTAAAATTCATATATTCTACCTCAAAAAATATTTTTGTAACTGCTTTTACTATAATGCTTATATGTAACGACAGTATATATGTTTCGTAAACAAACTATAAATACTAGCTACGATACATTAAGCATTGAAACGAAGTCTTTTAGTTGTATTACCATCGCTGTTTTTGGGCAGGATCTTTAAAATGATATGTCTTGGTAAGTTATTGGTTACTCTAATCCCTATGTGTAAGAGGCTTATTAAGCTTAGTATAACAAATTAAACTATAAATGCAACATAAAATTCATGATAAATTATGAATAAATATTAAACTTTACAAAAAAGCCTTGCATAAATATGCATGGATGTGTATAATTAATCAACAAGGTAAAATAATAAAAGTTTTTATATATGGAGGAAGCGAAAAATGGCAAAAGATAAAGTAGTATTAGCGTATTCTGGGGGACTTGATACATCAATCATTATTCCTTGGTTAAAAGAAAATTATGATTATGAAGTTATTGCAGTTGCTGGTGATGTTGGTCAAGGTGAAGAACTTGAACCATTACACGAAAAAGCAAAGAACACTGGTGCTTCAAAGCTTTATATTGCAGACCTAAACAAAGAGTTTGTGGATGATTATATCTTCCCAACTTTGAAAGCTGGTGCGGTTTATGAAAAAAAATATTTACTTGGAACATCTATGGCACGTCCGAGTATTGCAAAAGCATTGGTTGATGTAGCTTTAAAAGAGGGTGCTGTTGCAATCTGTCATGGTGCTACTGGAAAAGGAAATGACCAGATTCGTTTTGAACTTACAATTAAAGCACTTGCACCTCATCTGAAAATCATTGCTCCTTGGAGAATATGGGATATTCAATCACGTAGCCAAGCGATTGCGTATGCTAAGGAAAGAAACATTCCTGTTCCAGTGAAAAAAGGTAAGTCTTATAGTATGGATAGAAACCTTTGGCATTTATCTCATGAGGGTGAAGATTTAGAAAACACATGGAATGAGCCGAAGCCAGAGATGCTTGATATTTGCGTTAACATTGAAGATGCACCTGATAAGCCAGAATATGTTGAGGTGGATTTTGAAAAAGGAATCCCTGTTGCGGTCAATGATGAAAAGTTGGGTGGCATTGAGCTTATTACAAAATTAAATGAAATGGGTGCAAAGCATGGTGTTGGTGTTGATGATTTAGTAGAAAACCGTTTGGTTGGAATAAAGTCGCGTGGTGTTTATGAAAACCCAGCAGGACGTATCCTATATACTGCACATGATTCTATCGAAAGTATCACGCTTGATCGTGAAACTGCACATTATAAGCAACTTATATCTGTAAAGTTTGCAGAAATAGTGTATAATGGACAATGGTATTCTCCATTGCGTGAAGCTCTATCTGCTTTTGTTGATAAGACTTCTGAGTATGTTACTGGAAAAGTTAAACTTAAACTATATAAAGGAAACTGTGTAACTGTTGGAGTTGAATCTCCATATACGCTATATAGTGAAGAGTTTGCAACTTTTGAAGAAGATGAAGTTTATGATCACAAAGATGCTGGTGGATTTATCAACTTGTTTGGTTTACCACAATTGGTAAATGCTATGCGTGACGAGAAAATAAAAGACATGAAAAGCGAGAAATAATTTTGGAAAAAAAACTTTGGGGCGGAAGATTTGAATCACAGTTGGATGAATTTGCGGCTGGATTTAATTCTTCTATATCATTCGATTATAGGCTATATAGACAAGACATTATTGGTAGCGTTGCACATGCAAAGATGCTTGGAAAACAAGGCATTATTGATATGGCAGATGCGCAAGTAATTCAAGCTGGGCTAAAAGCGATACTAGCTGATATTGATGCGGGTAAAGTTGAGTTTACTGCTGACAATGAAGATATTCACATGAATGTTGAGAGGCTTTTAATTGCGAAAATCGGTGAGGTTGGGAAAAAACTTCATACGGGACGCAGCAGAAACGATCAAGTAGCGTTAGATACTAGAATGTGGCTTAAAGAAGAGATTGATGAAACGTGTTTGCTATTAAAAGGTTTATTGAAAGCGATATTGGATATAGCGCAAGATAACCTTGATACAATTATGCCCTCATATACGCATCTTCAAAAAGCACAGCCTACTACGCTTGCTCACTACATGATGGCTTATTTTGAAATGTTTAAGCGTGATCTTCATAGATTCGAAGATTGTTATAAGCGTGTTGATGTAATGCCGTTAGGTGCGGGTGCACTCGCTGCAACAACATATCCACTTGATAGACAGTTTGTAGCTGACGAGCTTGGGTTTGCGGCTATAACTGATAACAGCATGGATACAGTTTCTGATCGTGATTATATATTGGAATATATGTTTTGCGCGTCTAACTGTCAGATGCACTTATCAAGAATGAGCGAGGAGATTATCCTTTGGTCATCGAATGAGTTTGATATGGTCAGAATCTCAGATGGTTTTTCAACAGGATCTAGTATTATGCCACAAAAGAAGAATGCTGATATAGCAGAGCTTGTACGTGGAAAATCTGGGCGTGTATATGGAAATTTGATGGCACTTTTAACCACCATGAAAGGCTTACCGCTTGCTTATAATAAAGATATGCAAGAGGATAAAGAGGGATTGTTCGATACTGTTAATACAATAAAAACTAGTGTTAAAGTATTTGCAAAAATGCTGGATACACTTACATTTAATAAAGAAAAGATGTTTGAATCCGCAGGGCTTGGGTTTACAAATGCTACTGATTTGGCTGATTACTTGGTTAAAAAGGGATTGGAATTTAGAAACGCACACGAGGTTAGCGGTAAGGTTGTCTTATATTGTGAAAAAAATAAGCTTGCAATTTTAGATTTAAGCCTTTATAATTTAAAAGAGTTTTCTGACTTGTTTGAAGAGGATGTTTTTGATGAAATATCTTTACATACATGTGTGGAAAAAAGAACAGTATATGGTGGACCGGCTAAGTTAAGCGTCCTTAAACACATAGAAAAAGCAAAGACGTTTATTTAGAGTTTATAAACTAAGTCGAAAGCAATCGGTTTTCGATGACTTTAAAAAGAAGTTAGTTAATAACTGAGCATTTTTACGATGATGTAAAATAAGGTTTGATATACTTAAAGCCTTATTTTATTTTTTTTGAAGAGCCAGTTAAAATATAACAAAAAAAATGGAGGAATTTATGAAAAAATTATTAGTATTAGTTATCGTTGTAGCATTGATGTTTTCTTTCGCAGCATGTGGAAAAACTGAAGCTTTAACAGTTGCAATTGATGATACATACCCACCAATGGAGTATGTAAACGAAGATGGAGAATTAGTAGGATTTGACGTAGATATGGCTAAAGCTTTGGCAGAAGAAATGGGAGTTGAAATCGAGTTTATTTCAACTGCATGGGATGGTATCTTTGCTGGACTTTCAGTTGACCAATATGATTGTATTATTTCATCAGTATCTATGACTGAAGATAGAATGCCTTCAATGGACTTTTCAACACCTTACCTTGCTAATGGTCAAGTAATTATGGTTGTACCTGGAGATGATAGTATCACTTCTATGGAAGATTTAGCTGGAAAGAATGTTGGTGTTCAATTCCAAACTACTGCTGACGTTGCTGCTGATAAAGCACTTGAAGCTGTTACTTTTGAAAAAGTTGCTTTTGATGATATGACTACATGTCTAACAGCTATGAAAGCTGGACAAATCGACTGTATCGTTGCTGATATGGCTGTTGCTATTGGTGCAGTTATGGATGCTCCAGAAGCATTTGAAGTTAGCTCAGTTCAATTAACAAATGAGCCAATCGCTATTGCTGTTAACAAAGGAAACACAGAACTAGTTGAAGAAATGAACAAAGCACTTGCAGCATTGCTGGAAGATGGAACATTATCAACAATCTCTCAAAACCATTTAGGTGGAGATTATGTTAATGATATCGACACTGAATTACGTTAGTATTAATCGCTAATTGAATATAAGGTTGCGTTTTTTTGGCGCAACCTTTATTATTTAAGTTATAAAGTTTTTATGGTTTAAATAATAAAGTTAAGATTGAATATAAGAATTAAGGAAGACGGTGTATAAGATATGGATTTAACTCAGTTTATAAAGCAAGCAAGCTTTTTTGCGAAAGGAACAGTAGTAACACTAGAACTTACAATGCTAAGTATGGTAATAGGAACATTTTTGGGTCTTGTTGTCGCGTTAGGTCGTATTTCTAAAAACAAGTTATTGGACAAAACAACATGGGTTTATGTTTGGATATTTAGAGGAACGCCATTGTTGCTACAAATTATGATAGTATATTTAGCTATACCGCTACTCACAAAAGAGCTTTTTGGTAGTGCAATAATAATGTCAAGATTTGCATCAGCGTCAATTGCGCTTGTGTTAAATACTGCGGCTTATTTAGCAGAGATATTCCGTGCAGGGATACTTTCAATCGATACTGGTCAGTTTGAAGCGGCAAAAGCTTTGGGGATGACAAAAAGGCAAACGATGCTTCATGTTATTATTCCACAAACGTATAGGCGTGTTTTACCGCCATATGCTAATGAGTTTATTATGATTTTAAAAGATACTTCGCTTGTATCTTCAATTGGACTAGCTGAACTATATCGTGCATCAGAAAAACTATCTAGCTCAACTGGTGAATGGGAGTTTTTATTTATCGCTGCTGGTATTTATCTAGCTATGACAAGTATCGCAACATATATATTTACGAAGTTAGAAAAACGTTTTTCTGTTTTTGTTTAAAGGATAATTTTAGGAGAGTTTAATTATGATTAAATGTGAAGGTATACATAAAAGTTTTGGAGATTTAGAGGTATTAAAAGGAATTGATTTTCATATCGAAGAGGGTGAGGTTGTTTGCGTTGTAGGACCTTCCGGTTCTGGAAAATCAACACTGCTTAGATCTTTAAACCATTTGGAAAGAATTACATCTGGAAAAATACATATCGATGGTGAGCTTGCTGATTATCGTGAGAATAATAAAGATCTTATGAAGATTGAACAACACAAGGTAACAGAGCTTTGTATGGAGCTTGGAATGGTTTTTCAAAGGTTTAACCTTTTCCCACACAGGACTGCACTAGGTAATGTTACACTTAGTCCTATGATTGTTCGTGGTGTTGATAAAGCTACGGCTAAAGAAAAAGGTATGAAGATGCTTGAAACTGTTGGGCTTGTCGATAAGGCTGATGAATATCCATCAAGATTATCTGGGGGACAGCAACAGCGTGTTGCTATCGCTCGTGCGCTTGCAATGGAGCCAAAGATTATGTTGTTTGATGAACCTACTTCTGCGCTTGACCCTGAATTAGTTGGTGAAGTTTTGGAAGTAATGAAAAAGCTTGCCGAGTCTGGTATGACTATGATGGTCGTAACTCATGAGATGAATTTTGCAAGAGAAGTTGCAGACAGAGTTATTTTCATGGACGAGGGCATAATAGTAGAACAAGGAAAGCCTGAGGATGTTTTGGATAATCCTAAGAGGGAAAGAACGAAAGCATTTTTAGGTAAAATATAGATTATTAAAGGAAACGTTATGGATCAAATTACGTTTTTTATTATTGGAATTGTACTACTGGTAACAATTCCACTCACATATTTTTGCTTTGTTAAGATCATAAGCAAAAAGACTAGTAAATTTGTTAGTGCTGTTTTGGCTTGCGTTTTTGTAGCCTTTATAGCTATAATACTTGTTTTGGCGATGAATGTTCATGCTTTTTTAATCAATACTAATGATAGTGTTGTATGTGAAAGGTATTTGACGAGTCTTGTAAAAAACTCGGCTAACAGTAATTTTGAAAAGCATATTACGGATACTGAGTATATATCTTATCCGGATATTGCAGATTTACAAAGCACGTTTGCTAAAACGGCAAAGTTTGATATTGACAAGCTTGATTCGATATTTGTTTCAATTTTAAGATTTACCGATGATGAAGAGGGCTTTACGCATCTTTATATGTACTTGGACAGTTATGATGTGTGTTATGATTTTGGAATGATTCCACTTAATAAGTTTTGGGACATAGCTTCGGTTGAGATTTTGAGCGATAGTGAGCTTAAAGATGTGATGCAAAATGTGAAGTTTGTCAAGTTGAAATAATAAAAATACAATAAACAAAAAAAGGGTTTAAGTTTTAAAACTTTAGCCCTTTTATTTTTTGCTTTTATTATAAGTTAAGTTCCTTCAAGTACTTTTTGATTTCTATTTTCCAATCTGGAAAAACAAAATTGAGTCTTTTCTTGAAATTGTTATTTGTTAAAATTGAATTAGATGGTCTTTTAGCCTTTTGCACAAACTCATCGGATGTGCATGGGTTTACTTCTATATCGATGTTTTTAATGTTGAAAATCTCGACAGCAAATTCATACCATGAGCAGCTACCACTACAAGTTGCGTGGTATATTCCATATTTATCAGAGTCTATTAGCTTTAATATTCCTTTTACTAAAGCATAGGTACTAGTTGGTGATCCGACCTGATCGTTTACAACTTTTAGCTTGTCCTGTGATTTTGAAAGACCTAGCATAGTTTTTACAAAGTTTTTGCCATCGCCATATAGCCAAGCTGTTCTAACGATGAAATGTTTGGGGTTTATAGACCTGACAAACTCTTCTGCATCTGCTTTTGTTTTTCCATAAACTGATTGTGGACAAGTCTTGTCCTCTTCAATATACGGAGTTGGTTTTTGTCCGTCAAAAACATAATCGGTAGAAATTTGAATTATTTTTTTATCGAACTCTCTAGATACCGTTGCAAGATTTTTTGGACCCATTGTGTTTATCTTTGTAGCGATCTCAATATTATCTTCGCATGCATCAACGGCAGTGTATGCTGCACAGTTTATAATGATATCTGGATTGAATGAAACAAAAACTTGTCTTATTTCATTGATATTGCAAATATCCATCTCATCTACATCAGTGGGCATCAATATATATTTGTCAGTATTATTCATTTGTTTTTGAAGCTCGCGTCCTAATTGACCATTTGAGCCTGTAATTAAAATTCGCAAAATTTTCACCTTAATAATATTTTATTTATCAATATTGTAATATTGGCATGTATAATTAAATCATATTTAGGATAATAAAACAAGATATTATTAGGATAAGAATTCGATTATATGGTAAATTTATGATTGCAGTTTAGTGGTTTTGTTTTGTATTATATGTTATTAGATTTAAAAATAGCTGATATAATATTCGTTTAAATTTCAAGGGTGTTGGTTTTGGATGGTTGTATTTAGAATGTATATAGTTGGAATGTTGAAAAAATAGAAAATAATTATCATATTATTACTTATATTAATCATAGATATTATATATAGCGCAGCTTAAAGCATTAAATAATAAAATTAAAAATACTATTTTTTATAGGGGGAAGGTATGAGTAAAGGAAAAGAAAAATACAAATCAGTTTTAGCTAAAAAGATGTTATTAAAACCACTAAAGGGAAGTTTTTTATCTCTGGTATTTACGATAGTTGTAATCTTGATAATGGCATTGGTGGTGAAAAATACTTGCATTACTGATAAATCATTATCGGTGATGAACCAAATTATTAAGGTGCTCGGCATAGCTTTTGCTTCTTATATAGGCTGTAAAGGAATAGAGAAAAGGGCATATATAGCTGGTGGATTGGCAGGACATTTTTATATTGTTATGTGCTTCTTGCTTTTTTCATTGCTGGAAGGAAAAATGGGTAATTTTTCACTATTTTTATCTGATGCACTTATGAGCATAGTTATTGGGATTATAGTTGCTGTTCTATTTTCAAAAGTGGTGCTTAATAAAAATCAAACTGCTGTTGCAAGATAGTGCTGCACAATAATGGCTTAGTATATATAAAGAAGTTGAAATTTAAATAAGATAAATGTATAATAGGTTTGACGAAAAATTTTAAAAAAATTCTTTAGAAGAGAATACGGGAGATAAGTTGATGAAAAATATTAAAACTGTGATTAAAAAGTCTATTGAAAAAGACATCAAAAAAGGTGGATGTGGTGAATGTCAAACTTCTTGTCAATCAGCATGTAAAACATCTTGTACTGTTGCGAACCAATCTTGTGAAAAAAGAAGATAATCCTATTTGGGTTAAATAAGCTTCGCAAAAAAACCTCTAAATGTTAGACTTTGTATCGACTCATACATCGTCTATCTTTAGAGATTTTTTAATTTACTTAAAAATTATTGTTTTTTTAGTTTTGCTACTAGATCCGAATCTGGGTCAACCATTACTGTGTAATAGGTTTCATATATAACGAATCCTGGTCTTGAACCATTAGGCTTTCGGATATTCTTTCTAAGAGTATAATCCACAGGCACTTTTAAAGAGTTTTTAGCCTTGCTGAAGGTTGCGGCTATGCAGGCCGCCTCTAATAGTGTCTGATCTGGAACTTCTTTTTCATCAGTCTTTATAATAACATGACAACCAGGAATTTTTTGAGTGTGTAACCACATGTCTGTGCTGTCTGCTGTTTTAATTGTTAAAAGATCGTTTTGGCGGTTGTTTTTTCCCGCATAAATTGTAAGTCCGTCTGAAGAGATAAACTCATGAGGTTTTGATGCTTCCTGTGTTGCCTTAACAGGTTTTGTTCCAGGTTTTTCGCTTATATAATTTGCTTTTACAAGTTCATAGCGAACCTCAGCTAATTCATCCATTGTTTCGCAATGGTCGAGTGAAGTGTGGACGCTTTCTAAAAAGTCGATTTCACTTCTTGTGACGATGATGTTTTCGGCGTGAATCTCCATGCCTTTTTTTAATTTATTATACTTCTTATAGAATTTTTGAGCATTTGCAGATGGAGGAAGTTTTTTGTCCAAGGTGATATCGACAGGCTCGTTTGTATGATAGTTTGTAAGAGTAACGCTGTCCATTCCACGTTTTAAATTATAAATATTCGCCATAATCAAGTCGCCATATAATTTAAACTTGTCAGCTTTTTTGGAGCTTTCCAAAGAATCGTTTTGAATCTTGTATTTTTTATATAGTTTTTTTAGTGCTTTTCTTATATGTCTTTCCAGCGCTGTTTTCTTTTGTCTAAAAACTGTCGCTAAATCCTTATATCTATAAAATTCATCCACCATATTATTTGCAGTTTCAAAAGCTTGGGAGATGTCATATTTGCATGTTGAATATGGGATAACGCTAAAGAACTTTGGATTTTTTGCTTCATCAAACTGTACTGTAAACTGACAATCCATATTCTTGATTTTTTCAAAAAATGTCATGCAACTGTCGATAAACCTTAACTTATCACCTCTTGTAAGGTCGCAAAAGCTTTCATCTAAATATCGCTCTTTTAGCTCATGTGCTGTGCTGGTTGAAACGCCTTGGAATGTTTGTACCAAGAATTTATCTATTGGCTTGTTGCCAATATTTTCAGTAAGCTCCAAAAAAGTTTGGGCTGAAACTAAAAATGGGTTGTATTTATCCGATGGCGGAAGCTCGTATTGCATACCAGGTAAAACTTGACGAATGCTTGACATGCCAAAAGAAACACGACGCATGCTGTCCAATACCTTGTCGTTTTCATCCTTTAAGATAACATTGCTGTATTTTCCCATCAATTCACATACGAGTACGACAGATTTTGATATACCTAGTTCGTCCTTTGTATCAAAATAGATATTGACAATTCGCTCTAAGCCCAATTGCTCAATCTTGGTTATTCTCGCTGATTGTAGATGTTTTCTTAAAAACATACAAAAAGTCGGTGGCTTTAATGGGTTTTTCTTTGGGTAACATGTTATGCCCATTCTGCAATCACTGGCACTTGCTGATATTAAAAGACGCAGGTTTTGCGTTTTTGTTCTAAGTCCAATGTTTACCTCATCCTTTAAGGGCTGATAAACCTTATCCACTTTTGCGCCAACAAGCTTTTCATCCAGCTCTTTAATTATTGTGTATAGCGATAATCCATCTATTGTCATTATATTTTTATCCTTATCTATAATTCCTTTTGCAAATTCAAGCATTATTATACACTTAAAGAATAAAAAAAACAAAGAGCAAATATATATAGGTAATATAGAAGGGTAGAATAGTTCATTATTATTTGAAATAATATAAAAACCCTTAAATAATTTTTGGAGGGAATTGAAGCATATGAAAAAAGTAGTGATTTTTGTATTAATTTTTATGATGATGGTAAGTGTGGTTGGATGTAAAAAAGACAAAGACGAAGAACCTTATGAGGAGATTCCGGTTAATGCTCTGTTGGATAGTGGGTCTGTGCGAAACACTATACTTTATTTTGAGGATGAAAACGGCTATATCGTTCCAACAATGAGGCAAATAACTTGGGTTGAGGGTATTGGAAAAGAGACTTTGGATAATTTGAAGTCTGATGATCAAAGAAATATTACACTTAGTCAAAAAGGACTCTTGCCTATCTTGTCGATGGATGCTACGTGCTCACTTTCAATTAAAGAGAGTGTTGCGATGTGTGATTTAAGTGCTGGTGCGATTCAGGCAGAGAATTTTGTTAGTGAGATGAATAAGGTTGACGCAGTTGTAAATACTTTATGTGAGTTTGATAGTATCGATTGTGTACAGATTCTGATTGATGGAGAAACGGTCGAAACTCTTGCTAATGGTGCCTTTATTGGTAAACCGCTATTTCCACAAGATATAAACATTGAGACTATGGCGGATGCGGCTTTGGACGATGAGCAAAAAATTGTGCTGTATTTTGAAAATCCCAATACTAGCGTGCTAGTGCCGATAACTCGTGCAGTTACGGCTGATGTGAATGTGTTTACTGTTTTTAACGAATTGCTTAGAGGGCCCAAAGATAATTCTGGACTTTCTAATATCATCCCACAAGGCACAAAGCTTTTGGATATAAAGGTAACAGATGAGAATATTTTGAAGATAAATCTTTCGAAAGAGGCTAAAGCACTTAAAGATACACCCGAAAAAGAGAAGATGCTGCTGGTTATTATACTAAAAACATTCGAACAGTTTGACAACATTGATAATGTGCGTATACTAATAGATGGAAAAGAATATTTGGATTCTGCAAAGCAGACGATGGCGCAGTATGATTATATTAATATTATCGAATAAAAAGGGATGATTAATTTACTTTAATTATCAGATTATTCGATTATAAAAAGCGGATAATAAATGAGTTGATCTCGTTTATCTAGACAGAAAAATAAAAGAAAAGAGCGATAAGATGATTAGAAGTAACGGAAGAAAAAGTGATGAAAAAAGAGAAGTTAAGATTACACCAGATTTTTTAGAAAATGCACATGGGAGCGTACTTATTGAATGTGGTAAAACAAAGGTTATCTGTACTGCCATGGTGGTAGAAGGTGTTCCACCTTTTTTAACAGGTAGAGGAAAAGGGTGGCTTACTGCTGAATATGCTATGCTTCCTGCATCTACAAATACAAGAAAACGACGTGAAACGATTAAACCTGATGGTAGATCAACTGAGATTAAAAGACTTATTGGAAGATCGCTTCGTTCGGTTATGGACTTTAGTGTTTTGGGCGAGCGAACAATATATATTGATTGTGATGTAATTTCTGCTGACGGAGGGACTAGAACTGCTTCAATAACTGGTGGTTTTTGTGCACTGTCGCTTTGTGTAAAAAGACTTATTAATGAAGGTGAGATTGCGAAGAATCCGATTACTGATAGTTTGGCGGCTATTAGCTGCGGAATAGTTGATGATGCGGCGATATTGGATTTGGAGTATACTGAGGATTCTCGTGCACAGGCTGATATGAACGTTGTTATGACCAAAGATGGTGGGATTATTGAGGTTCAATGTACTGGAGAAAAAAGACCGATTACTGATGAAGAGTTTTTTCAGCTTGTTAAGATCTCTAAAAAAGGAATCGTTGAGCTTATTGAATTGCAGGACAAGCTGTTTTGCGAAAACTATATGTATTAATAGCAGCTCAATGTGAAAAATTATATTTTCATGGCTATTTGTGCTTTTGATGGTGCAGATAGTTACAGTGAAAGGAATGGGCTTTAATATGAAAAAACTATTGGTTGCAACAAACAATCAAGGTAAAGTTTCCGAGATTAAAAAGATATTTTCTGGTATATATGACGAGGTTTTATCTTTTAAAGATATGGGCATAAAAATGGATACCGTTGAAGATGGGGATACATTTGCACAAAATGCAAGAAAGAAAGCTGTTGAGGCGTTTGAGGCAACAGGCATGGATTGTTTAGCGGATGATTCTGGATTGTGTGTTGATGCACTGGATGGAGCACCTGGGATTTTCTCTGCTAGGTTTAGTGGACAGGATGCTACTGATGAAAAGAATAATGATTTGCTTATTGAAAAGCTTAGAGACGTTGATGAAAAAGATAGGACAGGTCATTTTGCATGTGCGATATGTTATGTAAAAACTGGACAAGATGGTAGCATGCAAGAGATCGGCACTTATGGTGAATTTCATGGAGTTTTATTGACTGAGCGTGCTGGAAAAAATGGGTTTGGATATGATCCATTATTTTTTGTTCCTAAGTACAATATGACATCGGCTGAATTATCACCAGAGGTGAAGAACAAAATAAGCCATAGAGCAAAGGCGTTACAAGAATTAAAAAGGATATTGGTTGATGAGTAAGATTTTAGTTTTTAGCGATAGTCATGGAAAACACACAGAGATGATTAACGTTATTGAAAGAGAAAAAGATGTGGATATGATTCTGCATGCAGGCGATTTTGCAGGGGATTTGGATGTAGTGATTAGAAAATCTGAATCAGAGGTAGAGCATTATGCTGTTAAAGGAAATTGTGATTTTGGCAATGCTCCAAAAGATCGGTTTTTGGAAGTGGATGGAGTTAAAATATTGCTGACACATGGTAATGAGTTTTCTGTTAAGAAGACTTATGACAAAATAGATTATTGGGCGAGGGAAAAAGGGGCAGATATTGTTATCTTTGGACATACTCATGTTCCAGTGTATAAAAACCTTGTGGACTTGCATCTTTTGAATCCAGGAAGCATTGCAGATTCTAGAGGTTTGCCTGAAACTTATGCTGTTATTCAGATAAAAGATAAAATTAACATCGATATAAAAAAATATATGTGATTTCATGAAAAGTTACATGTTTTATTGTTGACAAAAATGGGTAAAATATATAGAATGATAATGCTATATAACTTTATATTATATATAAAATGTTATAGTTGATTTTTATTAAAAAATCATATGAAAAAAATTATGAGTTAAAAGTTTCTAGCTACAATGACGAGTGTTGTAGCAAATAAGCACAATTTCTTAGGAGGAATATTTT
>JMSV01000048.1_pt1 | contig 26606 bp, 17 predicted proteins | sample 179021 | NCBI WGS metagenome assembly JMSV01 (sample SAMN02769581, study PRJNA246767) | bioreactor metagenome | isolation source: Culture-2 Bioreactor Bmz derived from microbial biomass from the upper 2 cm... | place: Germany: Bremen | collected day 87 after inoculation | reverse complement strand
AATAGGAGCAGCTGGCGAAACAAGTGTGGATCTAAGGGTGGTCAAATTACCTGAAGGGGATGATTCTGAAAAACATAGTGCTTATTTGGTATTAAAGGATAAGCTCATTGATGCAAGTACTGTAAAACAATCCATAGCCCTATTAGAGGGACCAGAACTCTTGGATGAAAAGCAAATTAATAAAGAAGTATCATCTAGAACGGCATCGACGATTAAAGAATTGCCTGCTTTTGGTGACTGTATATTATCACCTAGAGAAGCTTTTTACTCAAAAAAAGAAATGCTAGCACTTGAAGAAAGTATAGGTCGCATCGCAGGAGAGTCTATTGTGATTACACCCGATAAAGTGAGGCTGTTAATTGGTGAGGTTATTAGTTCAGATATGGTTGATTACATAAATGAAGTTAAGAGAAGCAAACAAATTTTTTCAGATGCCCATGATGACAGTCTAGAAAGAATTAAGGTTGTGACAACTAAGAAATATATTAAAAATATAAGATAATCTAAAAATCTAGATGATGCGGGTGAGAACTTGGCAGAAACTAGATTTTTTTTATGCACTATGATAAACTATTGAAGTAAATTTCAGAAGGAGAAGTGAAATCATGGGTAGAATTGGTAATATTATAAATAAAAAAGGTAAAATGGACGCTAAGCGTGCAAAAATATTTACGAAACTTGGTCGTTATATAATGGTAGCTGCTAGAGAAGGCGGCGGAGATCCAGATTACAACGCAGCATTAAAATCAGCAATAGAAAAAGCAAAAGCGGCAAATATGCCAAATGATAACATTGATAGAGCAATCAAAAAAGGTTCTGGAGACAGTGATGGTACCGTATTTACTGAGTTAACTTACGAAGGATATGGACCAGCAGGGGTTGCAGTATTAGTAGAATGTCTTACAGACAACATGAACAGAACTGCTGCTGACATCAGAAGCTACTTTGTAAAAGGAAACGGTAACCTTGGCGTTAACGGCTCTGTAAGCTTTATGTTTGACCATAAAGGTGTTTTAGTAATTGATAGAACAGAAGAGATGGATGAAGAAACAGTAGAAATGGCTGCTATTGAAGCAGGTGCTGAAGACTTTGTAGTTGAAGACACACATTTCGAAGTTTATACAGAAATCGCTGATTTTGCATCAGTTCGTGAAGAGCTTGCAAAAGAAGGATATGAATTCTCAATGGCAGAATTAAGATACTTACCTCAAACAATGACTGAGTTAACAGGTGAAGCAGATCTTAAGAGCATGAACAAGTTAATCGATCTTTTAGAAGATAACGATGACGTTCAAAACGTGTATCACAACTGGTCAGAGTAAATTTATAGAAGGTTCTAATTAACAATAATACTATAATAAATTAATAATAAGCTAGAAGATTTCGTTAAAAACGAAGTTCTTCTAGTTTTTTTTGTATAAAAAAAATCTATAAGCAAAAATTATTATAAAGAATTTACTATTTGATGTGCATAGTCTTCTTTGTTACGCTTGAACGGGTTTTGAAATATGACAAAAGGAGGAAAAAAATGAAGAATCAAATGACACCAAGAGAACGTATGAATGCATTTGCTCGAGGTGAAGCGATAGACAGAGTGATTACAGTACCAGATATGGGTGTTACAATGATTCACGTATTAGGTGTAAAGGCATCTGACTACTATCGATCAGCTGAACTAATGGCCGACCTAGAGGTTGAATTGTTTAAAGAACTCAATCATGATTCCGTAGGTATATCAACAAGTCTTAGAGGTGTTGCAGAAGCCATGGGTGCCACGGTAGGTTATCCAGATTACAATATTTCATATCTTAAGGAAGCAGCTATTCAATCCGTTAAAGACGTTGACAAACTCAAGGTGGTTGATCCTTTGAAAGATGGAAATCTACCAACATTGCTAAAAGCAATACAACTTACATATGATCGATTAAATACTTCAGTTGATGTGTGTGCTGCTATGTCAGGTCCATTCAGCGTGGCTGCATCTATTGTAGGTACTGAAAAGTTACTTAAATGGATGGTAAAAGAACCAAAAGCCTTACATCAAGTGATGGAAGTTGTAGCAGAGTCTAATGACAAGTATATTAAAGAAGTCGCTAAAATTGGCGTAGGAATAGGTTTTGCAGATCCAGTATCTTCTATGAGTTTAATTAGTCCAAAGCATTTTAGGGAATTTTCCTTGCCATATTTGAAACAAAATATTAATACGATAACACAACATACTGGTAGTAAACCAGGAATTCATATTTGTGGTAAAAGTAAAGCAATATGGACTGATGTAGTAGAGGCAGGCATTTCTAATTTTAGTATTGATGATATTGAGGACTTAGAAGAGGCTAAACACATAATGGGTGATAGAGTAATTATTACTGGAAATGTACCGCCAGTAGGTGCGATTTTTTTAGGCGATGAGAAAAGCATAAACACATCCGTTAAGGAATGTATTAATAAAGGGATTGATTCGCCAATGGGTTATATATTGAGTACTGGTTGTCAGATACCTATGAATACACCCATTGATAAAGTGAAAATGTTTATGGCGGCGGCAGATCGCTATGGGCAGTATAAGGATTTATAACAGCGAAAGGAGATGTGTGCAAGAGATGTACACAAGACATAAGGATGAAAAATAATAATTTATTAAAAGAAAAAGGTGATTTCAAAGCCTTAATACCACTAATTAGTTTTGTCATTATTTACTTAATGGCGGGCTTAATTCTAAATCTACAAGGGGTTGAAATGGCCTTTTATCAATTTCCGGCCCCAATAGCAGCGTTCATGGGCATAATTATAGGTATTCTTCTGCTATCTGGTAGTTTTGAAGAGAAGGTTAAGATTCTATTAGAGGGTTGTGGTAGCGAAGACATCATTATAATGTGTATGATTTACTTGTTGGCAGGCGCTTTTTCAACAGTTTCTAGCGCGATGGGTGGTGTTGAATCTACAGTGAATTTAGGCTTATCCCTTATCCCAATTAATTATATTGTCGTTGGGATATTTGTTATTGCCTCATTTATTGCCTTAGCAACAGGGACTTCTGTTGGTACGGTTGTAGCAGTTGCACCTATTGCGATTTATTTAGCTGACAAAGGTGGATTAAATCTTTCATTAACAATTGGTGCTTTGATTGGTGGTGCGATGCTAGGAGATAATCTATCTATTATTTCAGATACTACAATTGCTGCTACGCGTACTCAAGGAATCTCTATGAAGGATAAATTTAGGGCCAATTTCAAAATTGTTATGCCTGCTGCTCTAGTAACTATTGCTTTATTGATAGTCTTTGGACGTCCAGAGATAATACCTGCAACCGAAGTTTATGAGTACAGTTTAATTAAAATAGTCCCTTATATATTTGTTCTTGTAACAGCACTTTTAGGTGTTCATGTATTCACAGTACTGACAGGTGGGATTGTTATATCAGGACTTATTGGTATGCTAACAGGAAGTTTTGGATTTTTAGAATTGGTACAAAAAACCTATGAAGGCTTTACAGGAATGACTGAGATTTTTATTCTGTCTTTATTGACAGGTGGTCTTGCTCATTTGGTATCTGAATATGGTGGATTGACTTGGATATTGAATCAAATCAAAAGAAGAATCAATGGAAAGAAAAGTGCTGAACTTGGTATTGGTGGTCTAGCAGCATTAACAAATTTTGCAACTGCTAATAATACGGTATCTATATTAATCAGTGGTGAATTAGCTAAAGAAGTTGCCAAGGAATATGATGTAGATCCTAAACGTACAGCTTCCTTACTAGATATTTTTGCATGTACAGTTCAAAGTATTATTCCATATGGTGCCCAATTACTTATAGCAGCAGGTTTTACAAAGGGTTTGGTCAGTCCAGTGGAAATTGTACCCTATGTATGGTACTCATTTTTACTAATGATTTCCGTTGCTGTCACAATATTTTTTGGCAAAGATTCTTAAATTAAGCACTTGCTCTGCATGATAATACTAAAGGTCGACTTTTGTCGATCTTTTCTTGTTGTTGGTGTAAATTAGATTTTTAAATAAAGAACACCTAGGTATAAGTATTTACTATTAGACTTCAAAATATGTGTTTGATAAACTTTCACATAATGAGTAGAAGAAAATATAAGGGAGAGATTAATGAAGATACATATAGTTTCAGGTTTTCTTGGTTCAGGAAAAACCACATTTATTAAAAAGTGGTTGCCTTCATTGAATGGCAAGATTTGTCTTATTGAAAATGATTTTGGTGACATCAATATTGATAGTCATTTGTTTCCCCATACATTAGAAGTTAAAGAAATGTATGCAGGATGTATATGTTGTAGTCTAGTAGGGCCTTTTACAGAGGGGATTAAGAGTCTTTTCGAAATGCACCAACCTGATCATTTGATTATTGAACCATCTGGTGTTGGCGCTTTAACAGAGGTGCTTAAAGTTTGTAAGAAACTAATAGATAATCATTCCGAACATATGAGTTTGGGAAATGTCTACACGCTTGTTGATGTTACTGCATTTGGAGATTACTTAGAGAATTTTGGTTCCTTTTATACAGATCAAATACAGTCGGCGCCCTTGATTTTCCTCAGTTATTTAGAGGAGCTTGATGAAACTTCCTTGCAAGAAGTGACAGAGAAGATACAAGCATTAAACCAAACCGGTCATATTGTTTCGATGGAATGGTTAAGAATGGATCAAATAGAGTTTGACGCCCTTACAAGTTTGCCTATTCAGGGGAAGGTTGATTTTAACAGCGATGAGAATTTGTTAAGTGCAGCTAGTCTCTTAAGTAGTTTTAGTATCAAACGCCCCAAGCAGTTCAACTTAAATGACTTTCTCCAAGAGTTTAATAAAATAGAATCATTGTCAACGGGAGACATTATTCGCTCTAAAGGAGTCGTTAAGTTAATAACTGGTAAACATGTACATTTTGACTATACACCTTTTCATAAAGAATGGCGCTATATTGAGGATACGGTAGAACCTGGTATTGCCTTTATTGGAAGGTCTATAAATAAGAAAAAATTGCGAAAAGCGTTTTCAAAATCTGCAATTGTTAAATCGAAAGTGGGAGTATAGAAAATGAAACTAATAGACTATAACTGTCGTCACAAGGATAATGAAGCACTTTTAGAAAATGTGTTTTTTACATCTGGCATTGAATTTCCCAAGGTTCACGCGAATGAAATAGAAATGGCAAGATTATCAAAGTTGATTAAAGAAACGCATGGGGATGAATTTTGTATATTACCATTTTGTCACACCGTAGAAGGTGAAGCACTTGGAGGTCTTGTTAATCTGGGGGATGCCAAAAATGGACCTAGGGCAAAAGAGTATATTTGTGACTCAATGGAAGAGGTGCTGGCTCTTAGGAAGATTGATTTTGCCACTGGTAGAATAGCTGAAGTCATTCAAGCAGCCTCTCAATTGATAAAGGAAGGTGAAGAGGTCATCTTATATTTGTCAGGACCTTTTACAATACTGAATGTATTGATAGATCCAGTAAAAGTCTTTAAAGCATTTAGGAAGACACCTGAAATTATGCAAGGCGTGTTCGACAAACTACAAGCAGAATTATTGGAGTATGTGAAAACAATGCGCTTATTAGGTGTTAAGGTGGTGAGTTATGCGGATTCATCGGGTGGATTAAATATTTTAGGACCGAGTTTTCTGGAGAAAACAATGGACATGTTTACTATAGAAACCCTAAAAAAGATGTCCGAAATTATTGGTCATGAAGGATTAATTATAATGTGTCCAAAAACAACATTGGGACTTATTAGTAGCGGCCGTGCTGATTGGGGAGTTATTGAAGTGACTCCAGAAGCCACCTATCGCCAGGCTTGTATATCTGCTGTCGGAAGAACTCAATTTATTGGAGAAAGTTGTATAAAAGATAGAAGCTACACTCTGAATAATGGTCAGATTAGAACCGTACTACTAAAATAGTTTACTGGTACGTGTATTAATAAAGGGATGAAAGGTAGGAGGAAATTTTAAAATGCACAGTGAAGATCAAATGACACCGTTAGAGAGGTTGGGTGCCTTTATGACGGGTGAAGCAATGGACCGTTTATTAGCGATACCCGTAACGTGTTCCATGTCCGGTTTAGCCTCCGGTATGACACATAAAGAAAAAAGAGCAACTGGAGAAAATGAAGCTCAGGCTCAAATTGATTGCTATAAGCGATTTGGAAATGATCTACTTATAACTGAATACGGTCTACATGGAGTAGGTGTTGCCTTAGGAAGTGTGTTAACCAATCCAGAGGATTCTGTACCAGCCATTATTGAGTATGCACTTGAGGATCTAAGTTTGGTGGATACACTCGAATCAGATAAACTTCTTCTAGAAAACGATAAGAAATTTCAAATTCATCTTAAAGCAACAGAGATCTTGGTTGAAAAAATGGGGCATGAAGTACCGACGGGTGTATTAATATCAGGACCATTTACAGCTGCGGCAAGTATTTTTAAGACTGAAAATCTATTACGTGCAACAAGAAAAGATAAAGAAAATTTACATAAGTTAATCTACTTTTGCAATGAAGGTTTGAAAATGATTTACAGAGAGTTTATCAAAAGTGGTGCAATGATATTGATGTGTGATCCTATTGCTTCTGGAACTATATTGAATAAGAAGCAATATAGAGAATTTGTATTACCTTACACGATTGATTTAGTGAAGGATATTCATGACGCTGGCGGAATGGTGTGTTATCACATTTGTGGTGATACAACTGCGATTGTAAGTGACATGGTAGAATCAGGATGCGATATGTTGAGTATTGATAATCGCGTGGACCTAACACATGCAAAAAATGAAGCAGCAAGCCAAGTTCCTATTTTGGGCAATGTAGATCCTGTAGAAGTGATGTATCTTGGAACGCCAGAGGATGTAAAGCGTTCAGTGAAAGAATGTTTACAGAAGGGCTACGATTGCGAAAAAGGTTATATTTTAGCAACGGGGTGTGACCTTGCTGGAAATCTACCGTTAGAGAATATTGATGCTTTCATGAAAGCTGCTAGAACTTATGGTAAATGGCCATTAGATCCTAAAAATTTTATATAAACAATCGATGGAGGAATTAGACATGTCAGAAAGAAAAGAAGAATTATTAAAAATATTATCCAATGGTGTATTGGAAATGGAAGATGATCTTGTTATTGAAACTGCAAATACATACTTAGAAGCAGGGTATCCTGTTTTGGATGGTATTTTAAATGGACTTGTAGATGGAATGAATAGAGCAAGTGTCTTATTTGACGAAGAGGAGTATTTTGTAACAGATGTCTTATTATGCTCTGATGCTATGTATGAGGGCTTAAATATTTTACGACCGCATTTACCAGCTGAGGAACTAGAAAGAGACAGACCTCAAGGGGTAATTGGTGTTGTAGAAGGGGATACCCATGATATCGGAAAAAATCTGGTGAAAATCATGATGGAAACAGCTGGTTTCGAAATGCATGATTTAGGACGTGATGTGCCATTAGAATCGTTTGTGAGCAAAGCAAAAGAAGTAAATGCCGACCTCCTTTGCCTTTCAACATTAATGACGACAACTATGGGTGGGATGGAAACAGTTATCAATCTACTTAAAGATGAAGGTATAAGAGACAATATGAAAGTAATTGTAGGTGGTGGACCTATTTCACAAAAGTTCGCTGATATGATTGGTGCGGATGGTTATTCAGTTAATGCAGTGGAAGCTGTTAAATTGTCTAAATCATTATTGAGCTTGGCTTAAGTGTGGAGGTCATAATGCAAACAAAAAAAGATAGATTGTTTAAGGTTTTAGAAGGCATGGAAGTAGATAGACCGCCCTGCATTTGTCCAGGTGGCATGATGAATATGGTAATAGAGGATCTTATTGATCAAAAGGCAATGCAGTTCAAAGATGTTCATCATGATCCTCAACTAATGGCAGATATAGCGGAATCGGTTGTGGATTCTGATTGTTTCGAAAATTATGGTGTGCCATTTTGTATGACTGTAGAGGCAGAAGCTTTTGGTGCAGAGGTAAGTTTTGGATCAAATTTTGTAGAACCTCACGTAACAAGCTATTTGAATAAATCGGTTACAGAGTGGAGAGAATTACCAAAGGTTAATCATAAGAATGGACGTTCAGCTGTCGTATTGGAAGCAATCAAGTTACTAAAAGACAGAAAGAGTAAGGTTCCAATAGTTGGGAATATAACGGGACCTATTAGTACTGCAAGTTCCTTAATGGAACCAGTAGACTTTTACAAAGAATTGAGAAAGAAAAATAAAGATGCCCATGCCTATATGGCTAAAGTAACAGAGTCTTTAAAAGACTTTATGTTACTACAAATTGAAGCGGGTGCAGATATTATTGCTATATCCGACCCAAGTGGTACAGGTGAGATATTAGGACCTAAATTATTTAGTGAATTTATGGTGCCCTATATAAATCAATTGGTTGAGTGTGCCAAGGTAAATAACATTCCTACAATTGTACACATATGTGGACAAATGAAAAATGTTTACAGAGAAGTAGATTGCATTAAGAGCAATGCCTTGAGTTTCGATGCAATGGTTAATGTGAAGGACGCACGATCAAATCTGCCAAATCGTTGTATTATGGGAAATCTGAGTACTTATGCATTAGAATTTGCATCGCCAGAAAAAATAAAAGGATTAACCACACAATGCCTTAATCAAGGTGTTGATATTCTTGCACCAGCTTGTGGCCTTGGTATGCGATCACCGCTAAAAAATATACAAACAGTTTTAGAAACAGTGAAGGAAGGCGTTCTAGATGATAACAATTAGTATAAAGTCTTCAAATAAACAAGTCACATGTGAGAGCGGTCAAAGTCTTATGACCGCTCTTATTCATGGTGGTGTTTTTGTAGATAATCCATGTAATGGTAAAGGCACCTGTGGTAAGTGTAAGGTTCAAATTATTGAAGGCGCTGTCAAAGAAGTATGTGAAACGGAAAAACGCTTTTTAAGTTCTGAAGAACTTGATTCGGGTATTCGTTTATCTTGTATGATTTATCCTGAAAATGACTTGATAGTGGAATTGTTACAAGAGGAGATGCTTCATAAGATATTAACATCGGGTAAACTGCCAAGTTTTCAATACAAACCGTCTGTATCACTGGAGTTGTTAGAAGGTGATGAAGGTGCTTATGGTATTGCTGTTGATATTGGTACGACAACGGTGGTTGCCGTACTGGTCAATTTACTATCAGGTGAGGAACTTGAAGTTGCTTCAATGATCAATCCACAGAAGCAGTATGGCTTAGATGTCTTAACTCGTATTACATATGCTATGGAAAATCCAAATACAGCATGTAAGGAACTACAAGGAACAATTGTAGGTGCTTTAAACGAATTAGTGAATCAATTAGTGGAAAAGGGAACCATCTCAAAAAAGCATCTCCATGAAATGGTTGTATCAGCAAATACAACCATGCTTCATATGCTCCTAGGTGCTGATAGCACTGTAATTGGTAAATCCCCCTATACACCCAAATTCATTGATGCTCAAGAGTTAAAGGCTTCTGATATTGGCCTAAATGTTGATGAAAAAACATCACTTTACTGCTTACCCTCTGTCTCAGCCTATATTGGATCAGATATTGTGGCAGGAGTCTATGCCTGTGATTTACATAGAAAAAGTAATACCAGCTTGTTTATTGATATTGGAACCAATGGTGAGATTGTGCTTTTGCACGATGGTAAATTAATGTCATGTTCCTGTGCAGCTGGACCTGCGCTTGAAGGGATGAACATAAGTGCTGGTATGCGTGCTCAAGTTGGTGCAATTGAAGAAATTTCCATTAAGGAAAATGTTATAAAAACAGAGGTGATTGGCGATGTGCCAGGAATAGGCCTTTGTGGAAGTGGTATTTTGGCAACACTAAGAGAATTGCTTAAGACAGGCATCGTAACGAAAAAAGGTGCCATGATCAAATTAGAAGATATGGATGCAGATGATTATAGACGGAGTTATATTCAAGTGACTGGTAAAAAACGTGCCTTTGAATTATCCAAACTACCTTCACCAATACTTGTCACTCAATCAGATGTTCGACAAATTCAATTGGCCAAAGGAGCCCTTTTATCAGGTTTTTATGCATTGTTAAATGAGGCCAATATTTGTATGGATGATTTAGATGATGTAATTGTCGCTGGACAGTTTGGCGCCCATTTATCTGCTGATAGTTTAATTGGGACAGGTATTTTACCAGAGGGTGTTAGAGATAAACTCACTTATATTGGTAATGCTTCGAAAACAGGGGCTTACATGGCTTTGATGTCTACAGATGTGCGACGGAATATAGAGACATTGGCAAGGGATATAGATTATATTGAATTAGGATCAGTAGAGGGCTATGAACGCTTATTTGCACAATGTTTACTGTTCAAATAGTCACTAGAATATGTATAAAAAATGAGGTCGAGAATATAATTAGTACTTAAACATGTTCTTTTTACTTAAATACTATCATTGAATCAATTAATGAAATATATGTAAATTATTGAATGTTTCTTCTTCAATTTGGTATTTATGGGTGGTATAATGAACAGGTGTTGTTTAAATTATCATAAACATACAGATGGTATCATAGTCATAATACTTAGGAGGGTACATAATGAAACAGTGGAAACGGTATTGCGCCATAGTTCTGACATCAGCAATGTTGTTAAGCAATGGCATCGGTGGAATTGTCAGCTTTGCAGATGATGTAGTTGTTGAGGCAGAGATAATTAGTCTAGATGCATCGGTTAATGTAAGTGTTGAGAAATTTAACGAGGTTAGAGTTATAATTGATGATGTGGATCAATTTGATTTGCCGAGCTTGAAGTCGGATGCTAATTATATAATTGATGATAATGATTTGATTATTGATTCAATAATTTACGAAGAAAAAGATAATCAATTAATTGCTACTATTAAGACAGAAAACATGGATGAGGATGAATCATATAAATTAATCCTTAGTAATATAAAAAGCAAAGATAATAAGACCTTTGAGGATGTTAAAAATAATTTTATATGTGGTATAGAAAACCCATACATAGAACGTATCGTAAGTGTGAGTGAACTAAGCTTACCTGCTAATACGAATAATAAAATTATACTTACCTTTGATAACAAATATGGTGTAGATAGATCTATTGCCACGCAAACAGAACGTTACACAATAGAAGGCTTGGAGATATTATCTGTTGAAGCAACTTTTATTGATAAAAATAAAAATAATCAGTACATAGATAAAATTATTTTAACGACGTCAGAGCAAGAAAGCAGTAAAAAGTATGATTTGATAATTGATTATATAGAAGATGGCTTTGAGGGTAATCAAGTTAAAACTTATAAATTAGCGGATAATTTTATTAGTAACACTCTTGATACATCCTATTCATTAAGTAGCCCAGTGATTGAGGTTATTAGTTTCGAGGAAATTCATTTAACATTTGACGTGAATGATTTATTTGATTCAGAGTCTGTACTTGAAGAAGGTAATTATGTTATTGATTCTGGAACTATTAGTATATTAGATGTTCAATTTTATGATGCTGATGATGAAACAAATTTGCCTGATAATAAGAAAATCAAAATGGTTTTAGAAACAAGCAAATTAGAGTTTGAAACTAATTATAAATTAGTAATCAATAATTTGGCGACGAAAAAATTACAAGCAATTGAAACGATAAAAACAGATTTTGAAACACTAATTGATACCGATAGTGATCTTCGTCCATCTATTCAGGCTGCTAAAGCGAGTGCTTATAATAATGAAGAGCTGATTGTTTGGTTTAGTGGTTCAACAGGTGTGAAGCAATCAGATGCAGAGAATAAAGCTAATTATTCAATCACTAATAACGATGGTGATGTATTAGAAATTGTTTCAATAGAAAGTGGCTATAGAAATTCACTTAAAGAAAATTCGTATTATGATATGGTCGTTCTAAAAACAGCAGAACAAATGAAATATTTGAATTATACTTTGACGGTCTCAAATCTTAAATCTGGTTCTGATGATGAGATTTTTATGTTGAACTCAAGCAGTACAAATTTTCGAGGTGGCAGTGAAGATAATGATGAGCCGATTGTGGAGATAGACACAATATCAGAGAGAGAAGTTATTCTGACATTTAATGAAGAGAATAGCCTAATAAGTTCATCAAGCCATGATAATTCTGTGCTAAATAAAAATAATTATAGTTTCAACAGCGAGAGCATAGTAATTGATCGTATCGAATTCGTAAATAAGGATCAAAATGGAAATTCTTATGACTATTACGATACAGATATACCAGCAACTATAGAATTTATGAATGATGATAACAAGCATGACAATGATATTCATATAAAGTTATCAATAACAGGATTAGAGAAAGGCAAGAGTTATGCACTTTGTGTATCAAATATTTCAGATATCTATAATAATACAATGGAGGAAGACAAGTATCTAACTATTGAAATAGATAAGGATATGACAGCCCCAGGTGTGCAAGTTTTTCATGTTTCTGTGGATGATGCAAATGATAAAGTGATTGTAGAATTTGATGATATAATTGATTTAGATTCTGCCTCAAATAGAGAAAATTACAGGATTGAAGACCTTACTGTATTAGAAGCAATACCATTCAAAGGTAATTCAAACGATTATACTAATGTCCTACTACGCACAACGAATCAAGAAGAAGATAAATTATACGAAATTCATATAGAAGGTGTTGAAGATGTAAATGGTGTTTCATGTGCCTTGCAAAAAGAATTCTTTAGAGGTGGTGCAGCAGATGAAGAGGCGCCAGATGTTACAGGTGGTAAGGTTTATAATAATAGAGAGATATGGTTCGAAATTGATGATTCAAACCTATTAAACCAAATTGTAATAGAAAACGAATCTAATTATGAAGTCTTATCGGGTAAATTTTCCATAACGAAAGCTGAATTACTGAAAATTGATGATAGCGATTATATTAGACTTTGCGCTAGTATGACACTTGGTAGTGACAGTTATCTATTAAAATTAAAAAATATTTGTGACGAGTATGGAAATTCTATAGATACTGATGAGTATAATGTGTCACGTGATTCGACTTTAAAAATACCAAGTGGTGTTGAACCAGTAGATAAACCATCAGAGAATGAGGATAAATCAGCACCTATAATTGAGAATATTATTGTTAAATCTGTGAATGAAATATATATTTTCCTTACTGAAGAAAGCAACTTAGATTCATCTATGTTATCAACTAATAATTATATAATTGAGAACATAAGTATAAATAGCGTTGAGTTAATTAAAAGTAATGATGATGGATCCAATAGTATTACGTTGAAACTTGAGACGGATAATATGGCATTAGATACTGTATATGAACTAAATATGAAACACTTATTAGATCAATATGGAAATGAAGCGGATGAAAACGTTAAAAAAGGAAATGAGATTGACCTAAATGGACATTTAGGTGATTTGAGCTATGATCTAAAAGTAATGGAGAATAATGAAACATCAAGCATAATGGAGCTAGTTTTCGACACGAATATTTCATTAGATGAGGCAGTGATGACGGATGTAGAAAATTACTCCATCGATGGTTTAGAAATCAAAAAAGTCACTCTGATGGAGGACTCTAGTTTACGAGATACTATTAGGTTGGAAACGGATCTTCAGTATCCTGTTGTCTATGAACTGATTGTACATAAAACCAAGAACACAGGATCAGAAGTCTTACCATACAGCCAAAAGACGAAATTTGCAGGTATAGGCATTGATCATGAAGAACCATCTCCAGGAATTATATCTACGAGGGCATCGCAACATAATAATAGAGAAGTTATTGTATGGTTAGATGATTCTGGACGATTTAATAATAGTGAGTTAAGTAAAAAAGAAAACTATGTAATAGAAGGTTTAGAAATCGAAAGTGTAACAATTGGCAATAGGTTTTCAAAATTCTCCAACAAGCGACAAGATATGATTATTCTTAAAACTTCAGCTCAAGAATTCAAAGAAAAGTATACCTTAATGATAGATAAGCAGGTAAGTTATTATCTGGATAGCGATGTAAAAAGTAGCTTTTTAGGTGCTGCAGATAAGGATAGTGGAACTGAAGTGGATTCAGTTAAAGGTAGTGATTACAATAAAATTGAAGTCACTTTTCAAGATCCGAGTGGTTTCAATTTAGATGATATTACCAATAAAGAGAATTACTCAGTAGTGAATGGCAATAAGAAAGTTCAAGTACTGTCGGTAGAAATTATTGAAGAGTGTATTAATAGATATGACCAAAAATTAAATGAGTATGGTGACTTTATCACAACAATGAACAAAAATTTCAACGATGAAATAACTGTTTTAGTAACTTGTGATCCATTTAGCGATAATAGAACACATAAGTTATCAGTATCTAATATCAGCAATGCAATGGGTACTAGCATGAAAGCTAAAACTAAGTCATTCTCACCTAAAAATGTTAGCGCACTTAAACCAAAGTTAGTCGCAGCAAGTGGGTCACATTACAATAATAGAGAAATCGTTATATGGTTAGATAATTTAAGCAATGTACCTGAAGAAGTTTTAAGGAACAAGGATAATTATAGAATTGGTAATGACCCAGGAGATCGTGATGTACGTATTGATCAGGTGGAATTAGGTTATAGAAACTCTGCTATGCAAAGTGAAGTTCATGACATGGTTATACTTAAGACAATGGGAATGTCAACTAATGATTGGAACAAGGGCATTTATTATCTACAAATCGATAATGTCTTGCCTTCTGGTATCCTTGAAAGTTTAATTCAAGTATCATCTGAGGATAGAGTTAGACCAATTATTAAAAAGGATGGTATACGAGTAAATGATAAAGGGCAAATTGAAGTAACTTTTGTTGATGGCAATGCACTTAGCAATGCACTTAATAAGAGCAATTACCGATTCAATTTATCAGATATACAGATTACAAGTGTTGCTTTTAAAAATGCTGAAACGAATGGTAATAGTTATGACAAAAAAGATGCCGAAAATCCATCTACAATTGATGATATGGGCAAGGATCTACAATATGGTGATGAGACAACACTTGTTTTAACACCAAAAGATTTGAAGAATGGTGAAACCTATACGTTATCAATTGGTGACGTAAGAGACATATATGGTAATGTCATGAAGACACAACTTTATTCTTTTGATTATGAAAATGACGCTACTGGAACAATTGTTAATGTACCTTTATTAACGGAAATTAAAACGAGTACAAGTGGTAATAGACATATTCTTGTTTTTATAGAAACATCAGAAACAATTGATGTAGAATCAATTAAGGATATAAATAACTATCAGATTGATGGCTTAGATATTGAAAGTGTAACGCTTAGTAGTAATAACTACGATAGTAAAAGACATTATGTAACATTAAAGACATCTGAACAAGTTCATAACAAGACATATTTTCTTAATATGAATAATATTAAAAATGAAGATAGTGATGAAAGTGCAACACAATATTTAACCTTCCAAGGTGGAAAGGAAGATACTGAGGCGCCAACAATAGATGAAATTGAAGTTGATGATTATAAAGTTATAACAATTCTCTTAGTAGATCGAACAGGATTAGACTTAGAGGACGCAATGAAAAAAGAACACTATATAATTAATAATGGTAATGTATCTATAAAAAGTGTTGATGCCTATCGGTCTGATTATGCAATTTACGCGATAGATATAGAAGTTAATGAAATGTCAGAAAATCAGAGTTATTCAATTGAAGTGAGTGGTATTCAAGATGTTAAGGGTAATATTATGGAGGAATCGACTCTACATGTAATTGCCAAGGATGTTGAGGAAATGCTAACTAAATTACAACCACGAATTAAGAGGATTGAAACATCAACAAGTAATGATAAAGAGGTAAAAGTGTACTTCTCATCACGTTATGGTATTGATGAAACTATTGCAACTGATATATCAAGTTATTTAATTCATCCAGATTTTAATGAACATAGAGTGAAAATAATTTCGGCAGAATACGTAAATTCACACCCTTATGATTACGTAATATTGAAAACAACTGCACATACACCAGGACACTTATACGCCTTAGAAGCTTTTAATATGAAGAATAAAAAATACGATATTGAAGCTAAGAAAACCTTATCTGCTGTATATAATGGTGGAGGGATAGTTGTAAAACCGGAACCAAAACCAGAACCAAAACCAGAACCGGATAAGAACTCAAGCAGTTCGGGAGGAAGCTCTAGCGGCGGCGGTGGCGGTGGCGGTGGCGGTGGCGGTGGTTCATCGTCAGGTCCAAGCGCACCATCACCAGATAAAGCCTCATTAGATAAAGTAGATAAAGCAAAAAAGGATTTTGTTAAGAAATCAACTGAAGTAAAAACAAAAGAAGAAATTCAAAAGTTTATTAGAGAATCGGATTCTATTAGTACAACACTTAAGCAAGAAATTGCATTAATTCGTTCGGAAAAATCAGCAATAACGGTTGCATCATATAATCAAGAATTATTCGATGCATTGGCAATGAATGTTGATAAACTAGAAACAAAAGAAGAAAAGAAAACTGCGGCTAAAGCAATAGCAGCTAATATAAGCACTACCAAAGATATTATTGGTAAGATTTTCTCTCCACAAAAAGTAGAAATAGTTGCAAAAGAGGCAATAAAAAAAGCTGGTGCATTAAAGAGTAGTATGATGGATTCATCTATTGAAGTTATTGACGGTGAAATAGTTGCTCTTGCAGAAGAAGCTGTTAATCGATTTAATGTGAAGAAGGTAGTTGGAGGAAAGACTGCGTCAATTAAAGCAACTGATATAGAGGAAACTATTATCAATTCGAATGCATTAACAAAAACGTATAATGACGAATTGTTGGCAAATAATATCTCGGTAACTAAACCTATTGAACAGAAGATTGAATTGGATATTCAAACAAGTAACGAAGGAAAACAAAGTATTGTAATTGATAAAATAGGTATAAATCGTATGGAGTTCAAAAAAATTGATGCTTTGGTTATAAATACTGAATCAGCTAAAGTAGAAGTGCCAGTCAAAGTTTTAAAGGACATGAATAAAATATCTAATGTTCAGTTTGACATAAGCACTATAGATAAAACTGTATTAACTGCTGAGCAGCAAAAAAATATAGGAGAAAATAAAGTATTTGAATTTGAAGTAAGTGCTGGGGAAACATCATATACAGGATTTAGTGAACCGATTACAGTGACGATCCCGTATGAGGCAGAGGTAATTGATCCATCTCAAGTTGTAGTATATTATCTTAAGGATGATGGTCAATTAGATTCAATGGCTGGTGTGTATGACGTTATAACAAAATCAATAAGTTTTAAGACCAACCATTTTAGTCAGTTTGTGGTAAAAGAGCAAGCCATAAATTATGTGGATCTTGTAACATACCCATGGGCTGAGAAGCAAATAAAATCGCTTGTAGCAAAGGAAATTATGACTGGTAGCTCGAATTATACTTTTGCTCCATATAAAACAATGAATTCTAAGGAACTTGTAGCATCCTTAAATAAAATGACTCAACGCCAAATAGTTGATTTTGTCAATGATGATACATCCACAGCTCAAATAACAGTTGATGAAACAACAAAAGCTCTTGGTGATGAAGTATTAACATATGAACGTATGATTAATATGATGTGTGAAGTTTTAGTTGAAAATGGATATATTCAAGAAACTGTGTTGGATATAGAAAAATCAACAGAAGTGCTTCCAGTTTTAGATCAATACGCAAGTGATATAGCGACGATTGAAAGAGAAAATCTATTAGATGGTTTAGCTAACCCGATTTTAGATAGGGCTTATCAACCGACTAAAGGTGAGGTTGCTGTAATATTAAGCAACTTATATGAAAAAATTTATGAGTAAGAACTAAAAATGTTAAAACCAATTAAATAATAAGTTGTTAAAAAGCTACAATCTTCTTATAAGATTGTAGCTTTTTAAATTAAAAGTAGGTGTTAGCAGTACTACTAATGATTTATCATGCCATCAATAATTTCAAGCGTATATATTCTACCATGTCCATTACCAACATCGTCAATTAGAGTATCGATGAAGTAGCCTTCATACATAGGATTCGTTGACAGGTAATTATTGATTTCATTACCGTCTGTGATATCAATCTCCTGACACATTTTGTTAAGTAGATTGATAGATTCATAGGTAAAAAACCTGATGCAGGTAAATCAATTCCAGTTTCATCTATAAAGCGCTCACGGTATTCGTTATAGTAGAGCTTATCTGAGTAATTCATTGAATGAATCTTTATATTCTCTGTAAAACTATCTAAATATGTAACAACATTAGGATTACTAGACCATGGACCAAAATAAATAACATTATTATAGTTGGAAGTTCTTAATTTTTTACAATACTAGCTGTTTTTTCGGGAGATGCAACAATATAGATCGTACTATATTCAGAGAAACCATTTGGAAGCGTATACATGTCATTAGCCGAATACAATTTAAAATCAACATCAACTAGATTGGAACTGATTGTGTCCACACTTTCAAGTGTAAAAGATTCGTTCTTAGTATCATAGATAAATAAAATTGAATCAAAACTGTTAGTCATAAGATCATCTGCTATTAATTTGCCATACAATTTATTTGAGAGTGCCAATCGATAAAAGTAATCTCGTCGATCATTAATGAAATTAGTCGTTGCAGATCCAACAAAAACAGGAATATTAATATTATAAAGTTCAGCATAAACATGAAGCAATTCATTTGATAGAGACGGTCCTATAAGAACATCAATATTTTGATTTTCTATATCATCAGTTAGTGTCTCGCTATCATATTGTACAAGCTGGATTTCCCAGTCTAAATTCATATCTTCCAATGCATGTAATGCACTTGTTTGTGCCCCTAGTGCATTTGTTTTTCCCATGCCCTCAAAGTCACCGAGGATTCCAATGGTATACTTATTCTTTGAACAGCCTCCTAATAGAGACGCAGTGAGAAGGAATAGTCCTAGAATGACTAATAATGTTTTTTCATATTAAGCTCCAATCTTTTTTTGTCGTCGAGAAAGTATAGGTTTAACTAATGTATAACCAATTTTAATTTTGATAAACCTTATATTGAGTCTAATAAAGCAATGGTTTCAAGTGTGTGGACAATATGAATTCCATACTTAAAATATACAAGAGAAAATAAGCATAAAAAAAGTTGAGACAAAGGAATAACACCTTAGAGTCTCAACTTATATTTAGTAAGTTAATTGTATTTTTGATTTAGAAATATTCATCAAAGTGCATATCGAATTGAACATGGGTTTCTATCATTTCTTTTATGTCTGACACCTTGTTGAATCGACCTAGGGCACACATAAGTTTTGCGAGTGTCGCTTCTGTATTCATATCATTGGCATAAATAAGACCATCTTTTGGAATCTTCTTACCAACTTCATAAACATCAAAATCTATACCTTCTTCAAGACACTGTGTCGTCATAACAACTGCCATACCTTCACGAATCATTTCGCCAACTTCACTGGCTATATCCACATTTTCAAAAGGTATACCACCAATTCCAAAACTTTCAATAATAATTCCTCGATAATTTGTTTTGATATAATCAAATATTTTTGGATCAATTCCTGGGAAGAGTTTGATAATTATAACCGAATCATCTAGTTCAGGATGTACTTTCAGTGTTTTACCACTTGGTCTAAATTTATCAATGACAAACTTTTTATATTGGATGCGATCATGTTGTATTTCCGCGATATACGGGAAGTTTACACTGACAAAGGCATCATAAGATCTAGTTTTTACTTTCATTGCACGTGGTCCAGAAATTAGTCTGCCATCAAAAACTAAAAACACACCAGCAATGTCTTCACAAGCAAAATGAATAGCATCATTAAGATTAAGCATAGCATCTGTATATTCTTGAGAAATAGGATATTGTGAGCCTGTTAATACGACAGGTTTGTTTAATCCCTCTAACATATATGTTAATGCAGCTGATGTATAAGCCATGGTATCCGTACCATGTGTAATAACAAAACCATCGTAATCATCATAAGCATCAAATACAGCGTTTGCAATGCTAACCCAACAGTTCGGCGTCATGTTACTTGAATCGATATTCATGATCATTTTGCCATCGATATCACAGAGTTTTCTAACACGTGGAACAAATGATAGAAGTTCTTCAACATCGTAGTGTGGTGCTAAGCCATCGCCTTCATCAGATGATGCAATTGTACCACCAGTGGCTAATATGAGTATTTTCTTTTTCATAGGTAAGTTTCCCCTTCTAATTATAAGTTAATTAATAGAATAACAGTGTTAAAGTATTTGTTATCTATTCTAAAGTATCTTCTTGTTCTAAATAATATTATGTACTATTTTTAGGTAAATTGGAAATAGTTTAGATAAGTATTTTGATGAATATACTTTAGAAAATAAGATGTTGTGACAATATAAGTATTGATACTGTTAAGTGGATAAGAAGTAGTGAGATTGTAGGCATAAAAAAAGCTGAGATATCCTTGTGTGATATACAGGGATGTCTCAGCTTTCGAATCTAGTGTTATTATTATAATATGCTATAAACTATTAACACCCTTTTGTAGATTGTACAAAGTTTTATAGCCTGCTTTAGCAAGAATTCTACCAGCCATAAAACTACGACTGCCAGTTGCACAGAGCAAAATAACAGGGCGCTCCGGATCTAACTCACCTAAGCGTGATTTTATTTCCTGTAGAGGAATATTCTTAAAACCCTTTACTTTATTAGCACCTAGTTCTTGCGGTGTTCTAACATCTATACATTGTACTTTAAGTGCTTTATCTTTTATTAATGCTTTATATTGTTCTCCAGTAATTTGTTGAACCTTTGCTCTATCTTTGAATCCAAACATTTAGTCACTCCTTTTTAACCCCTATACGGAGGGGGTGTTTATATAATACCACATCCTAGATATGATAACAATAAAAGACCTGATAGAAGTTTATATGCTTGGCTATCAGAGCTCTTAAGATCTAAGCTTTCACTTGCTTCTTTTGACACCCTGTTAATAATCCAACTAGCACTATCGCACATAGGATTATGTAGTATTTAAACCTCATCATAAACGACCGGCCTAATCAATTTGATGAATTATAAATACCCAAAATATAAGGTGAGTATCAACTGCATTTAGTCAATAGATTCTTTTCTTCCTTCGGTTTTATATCATAAAAATGTTGTCATATATCAATATGGGGGTAAAAAAGGGTTAGGAAGATTTAGGAAGCGAGGGGAAAGCAATGAAATTACACGGAAAAGCAATACTCTGTATTATGGTATTGCTGATGCTGGGGACTTCGGCATTTGTATTTGGAGAGGATCTTACACCAAGTATGAATAATGATGAAAAGTTTAGAATTGCCTATTTTGAAAATGATCCGTATTTCAATTATGCAGGAACATTTTATGGCGTTGTATATGGATTAAAAGGGGCTGGCTGGATAGAATCAGTTGAACAGTTACCCTTTGAAATAGGTGATGATGATACAAAAATAATGTATGACTGGTTATCAAATGAAATGAAAAGTGAGTTCATAGAATTTCCAGAAGATGCTTATTATCAACTCATTGATATGGATGAACGTGCTCAAGCAGAGTTTATCAAACGTTTAAATGAGACGGATGATATTGATTTGTTATTGGTTATGGGCACCAAAGCAGGAAAATTTGCTGCCAAACATATTGTTAACATCCCTGTGATGGTTATGTCTACAAGTAATGCAGTTGGTGCAGGTATTGTGACTTCAACTGAAGAATCCGGTAGTGACAATTTATGGGCTCATGTGGATCCAGATCGTTATTATAGACAGCTGAGTGTGTTTTATGACATATTTGGATTCAGTAAGTTGGGGGTTGTTTATGAGAATAGCCCTTCAGGTCGTGTGGTAGCAGCGATTGATACCGTTGAAACTTTTGCTGAGGAGTGGGGCGTAGAAATTGTAAGATATTATGTCGATGAGGCGATTGATGATGCGGATAAATTGCGATATGACCGTGAGTTAATGCTGGCTTATAATAAGATAGCCAAAGAAGTAGATGCATTTTATTTAACCCCAGGTAGTAGGAATACAGGGCGTTTGCTTGACTATATGCAAGCCTTTTATGATGAGGAAATACCTGTGTTCTCACAAGTAGGACCCCTAGAAGTGTCCCATGGTGCACTTTTATCAGTTTATAGATTTGATTACGATGAAATTGGTTTTTTTGGGAGCGATAGATTAATACGCATTCTTAAAGGTGATTTAGCAGGAAGTTTAACTCAAAAATTTGGTGAAACACCAAGTGTATTTTTAAATCTAGCAGTTGCGGAGAGAATTAATTATAAGATACCTTTTAATATTTTACTCATATCAGATCGGATCTTTACAGAAATAGAAAGTGATGAGGTGAATTAATCTTATGAATGAAAAATTGATTAGAAAACGATTATTCACGGCAGCATTTATCTTAATGATTCTTATTTTAAGTATTACTGCATTGATGAATATTAATACCTTTGAGGAACGCTTTGTAGAAGCGCAAACCGTTAGTTTTGCAGTAAAAGGTACCGAATTTGTTAACTCAACACAATATGCCATTCGCTATGGAAAGGAACTAGATAATTTCTATGGAATGCATGCTTTGCTTGTCGATTGGAAGGACAAATATCCTGAAATTGAACAAGCTAGAATCGTTATGTCAGATCACAAAGTGGTCTATAGCTATTTAGAGGACGACCATAACTTGTCGTCCGACCATTTAAAAGAAGCCAATACATTTGAAAGTGATGGCATCTTTTATCAAAGTGCTTTTGAAAACGGACAGCATTATGTGTATTTACCGATACATGATCGTAATGAAAAGGGTCTAGGAAGTTTAGAAATACAGTTTTCAGAAAAATATATTGATGACCAAATGCAACCGTTTTTTATGCAATTGGTTTATTGGATATTAGGACTAATTGTCTTTTCGGCATTAGCCCTAGGTCTCTTTAGTTATAAAGGCAAAATAATGGACAGTGAAGGCAATTTATCAGAGCGTTATGTCATTATTGGTGTCTTATTAATCATGGGTTGCGTTCAAATTGTTTATGGTATTTTCAACTATGTACTGTTTGATGAAGCCTATACAACACTATCAACAATCAATGCCACTGTGGCTTCAGAGGGGATCGGAAACGATTTCGAAAACATAATAGATCGTGGTGTGGTATATGATCAAATAAGTGAAACTGAAAACTACTTAACAACGATTAGTGAAGCGGTACCACAGGTTAATCGTGTAACATTTTTTAAAAGTGGCGATATGAGCAATAGCGTTGAAAGTGAACGTTTTGCCTTAGAAACTATAGATGATCGTTATAAAGTGGTTTCGGAATTAAAAGCTGATAGCATAGGTGAACAGGGGACTTTAACAGTTGTCATAGACCAAGATTATATTCAATCAGGTTTGAGAGAAATCATGCTCGACAGTGTCACCATATTTGCTACTGCCTTTTTCTTCATGGTTGAAATTGTACTTTTCCTAATGCTTTATATGAGTAGTCGTACGACTGCGACAACTGACGAAAAAGTCTTTGAGGATGAAAATTACAATGGTGGTAATTTGAGGATTTTGGCTTTCTTGATTTATACAGCTTGTTACATGCCAGTCAGTTTTATACCAAAGGTAATGAAGAGCTTATATCAACCCGTTCCAGGCGTTGATGTCAATTTCGTATTGGGTCTACCGATTTCAATTGTATTTTTCGGTGGTGCAGTTTTTACACTAGTTGGTGGTAAGTGGATTGATAAAATTGGTTGGAGACGGGTTCTAGAAATTGGACTCTTAACAATTGTAATCAGTGCTGTCTTATCCGCAGCAGCCTTTAATGCTTGGGTATTTGTATTAGCCCGCGGCATATTTGGTGTAGGCTATGCACTCATTTATATTTCCATGAGGAGTTTTGCAGCCGCTATGCAAGGGGATGTTGCTAAACGTAAAGGTTTCTCTGCAATCACCAGTGGTATTTATGCTGGTGTGAATACAGGTGCAGTATTTGGAGCAATCTTAATGGACAAAATAGGATTTAGAAGTGTTTTTCTCATTTCGGGTACACTGATGCTATTAGGATTTGTCCTATTGATTATGTTCTTCCCAAAAGGCTCTGTCATTCAGCAACCACTGGACATAAAGAAGAAAGCAAAAACAAGTATACGTAAATTCATGTCCAATAAAGAAGTATGGAAGTTTTTCCTACTTATTAATATACCAATGGCCATGACTGTTATATTCTTGGATTACTTCTATCCAGTTTATGCGGACGGTGTAGGAATTCAAACCTCAACCATTGGTCGTGCTTATTTACTAAATGGTGTGAGCGTTGCTTATCTTTCACCACTTATTATAAAAAGTATTGGTTCAAAACTGAGCAGTCGTCAAACCGTTATTTTATCCATTGGCTTACTGGTATTAAGTATGGGATTGTTCTCCTACTTTGGTACCATCACAATGATGTTAATAGCCGCTTCAATTATGGGTATCAGTGAAGGGGTTGGACTTGCCTCTCAAACAGAGTATTACTTGGGGTTAGATGCAGTTAAACGTATCGGACGTGGCGAAGCGCTAGGCTATTACTCAAATGTTAGGAAAGTTGCACAAATGTTTGGACCTCAGATATTTGCTTATGCCATTGGATTTGGATACACAGAAGGTATTGGTTATTTAGGTATAGCAATTGGATGTATGTTATTGATTTTCATCTTAAGTGGTTTTAGTCGTATGAAAGGTGCAAATGTTCCAGGATAGGAGTCTGACAGTATGAATGAGCAACTTAGCAAGGGAGATTTACTGGATTATTCAACAGGTGTGACAAAAGCTTACAAAATTATTTTGTTAGATGAAAGATGGAAAGGTGAAATAATAAAAATACAAGAGAGTGTTGTTTCGGAAATGATGGACGACTTTAGTTATGAACCCTTATCCCATGATGAGTTTGAGTCCGTTTTTAAGGGTCAAGGCTATGCCTTGGGGGTACTTGTGTCAGATCATTTAGCTGGTTTCAGAGTCATGTCTTTTGATGATGATGAGACAGCTTATATAGCCATGCATTTAGGCTTGCCACCAGAGAAGGTTATCTTCTTTGAAACAACAGTAATTCTCAAACGTTATCAAAGAAACAAACTACAGTGGAAGATGATGGGGGATGCTTTAACTTATATTGACCAACACCATCAATTTGATTATGCCATTTCCACTGTTTCCCCTCATAACATTCCATCCTTAAAGAATGTATTGAGGATGGGCTTTAGAACTGTAGAGTTTAAACACCTGTATGGAGGGAAATCTCGATTGATTTGTCTACGAACTTTCAAAGAAAGCCCAAGAACTGAAGGGGAAGTCATTGAGATACGAATTGAGGATGAAATACTCTTACAATTGAAACATAAAGAAGGCTACAGAGGTTATGAAGTCGTCTACAAGAACGATGTGTGCTTTTTACGCATGATTAAATAACAACATAAAAAGGAGCCTTAAATTGTAAATACAACTTAAGGCTCCTTTTATAGTTGAGAAAATCATCGGTATATACTGATGTTTTCAATCTTAGTTTGCTGTTCAGCAAATAAAATTTTCATATTAAAATCACTAAAATTATAAATCACTTCGTAGTGTAAGATATCATTTATAATCGGCTCACTTGTTTTGTTTGCTTCTCCGAGAATTTCCTTTACAATCGAAGCAGTCATAGTAGCATTTATCCCTTGAATATCATAGTCGCCTGTAATCTGTATTTGTTTAACAGATAGCAAGTCCGATTCATGCAGATAATCAAAGAAGAAGGTTAGACCATAAGTATCATAAGCATATGCAACAGCGCCTTCTGAGAGAAGCGAGATTCTATCAGGATCACTATAATAGTTTACGATTGCTTCATCTGAAAGTGTTAAGAAATCAGCAGGATAAAGTTTTCCTTTTCTAAAGAAACCCTTATACAATTCGACTTCAGCTGCATATAAAATACCAAAGCCATGGTATTGACCATTCTTAAAGTCGCCATCATAGAGTGGTAAGTCATTCTCAAAGAGTGTACCCTTGCCACTATAGAGCCCTTTACTAAAATCACCGGTATAAACAGGTGATTCACCCTTATACAAGGCACCAAATCCGTTGTAACCACCAAAGGCATAAGTACCTTCGTGAAGGAGAATACCACCTTCTGTATAAGTTTTCCCGAGTCCCGATTTCAAATCATTGGCGAATTGTCCTTCGTAGGCGAGGGTGTTGTCCTTATTACTATAAAAACTTTTTCCATCCCCATGCCTCTTATCTTCATAAAAGCCACCTACATATTCTATTTGAGGAGCTTCACTATCATAGTACAGTGTACCATCCCCTTGGAAGAGACCGTTTTCGAAACTGCCATCATACTTTAAATGACCATTGGGGTAATAGAGTGCACCGTTGCCATTATAATTCCCAGCCTTGAAGTCACCTTCAAAAACCAAAGTGTCCCCATCAAATTGTGTTCCAACACCTTCGTAGGCGCCATTTACAAAATCACCAGTATAGACTGTCTGACCCATTTGATCTAAGACTTCACCCTTGCCG
>JMSV01000047.1_pt1 | contig 26658 bp, 23 predicted proteins | sample 179021 | NCBI WGS metagenome assembly JMSV01 (sample SAMN02769581, study PRJNA246767) | bioreactor metagenome | isolation source: Culture-2 Bioreactor Bmz derived from microbial biomass from the upper 2 cm... | place: Germany: Bremen | collected day 87 after inoculation | reverse complement strand
ATCCAAATTGTAAACAAATAAAGATAATGTTGACATTTATGAGCAACTACATTACTCTATATATGAGCAAAACGTTTACTCGAATTATATACGAAAGAGAGTTTAGTTATGAAAGATTTGGCCAGATTATCATCGAATGATAGAATAATAATGGATTTAGTATGGGAAAAGGGTGAGGCATCAACGGCATCACTTTTAAAAATACTGGACGGGAAAGACAGTTGGACAAGGCATACTGTGAAAACATATTTGATAAGATTATGCGAAAAAGGCTTGCTTAAAAGAATTGATTTAAGTCCTAGAAAAGTAAAGTTTACGCCGATAATCACAAAAGAGCAGTATTTAGCAGGCGATGCTAATTCATATCTGCACAGCAATTTTAAGGGTCTTACTCATATGATTGCAGGGCTTGTAGATAACGATATGGTAAGCGATGATGACTTGGATGACTTAGAAAAATTTATCCATGAAATAAAGCAGGGCAAATAGTATGATAGATATTTTTAGAACTATATTAGAAATCTCTGCTTTTGCTGGCATTATGGTTATCGTAGTATTGGCTATTAAAGCGATTATTGGTTCAAGGGTTCAGCTCAAAATATTAAATATTCTTTGGGCAGTAATCTTGATTAGATTGCTTTTTCCGATAACGATTGAATCGCCAGTGCACTTGGATGAGATTAGATTTTCTAAATCGCAAGAAGTTATAGTTGATAGACAAACTGAAGCAGCGGATTTATCTTTTTTGGATAACTTGGTTACGACAACTACTTCTGTGCCGATTGAACAGATAGTATTACAAGAAGGTGAAATTGCAAGCACAGAGCAAATTTTAAATGAAAGTGTTAATGACGCTCAGCCTACATGGATTCAAAAAACTGTCTCTACACTTAAATCATTTAGTATTATGCACTATTTAATGCTTACTTGGCTGATGGGTATCGTTTGTCTTATAGGTTTTGTAGCTGCTAAATACATTAAATTCAATCGATCACTAAAGGCCTATAGTGTTAAAGCACCCAAGGAGATAACCGCTTTATGCAATAGACTTTGCAAAAAGATTGGGGTTAGTCAAGATATTCAAGTTGTTTTTTCAAAGCTTGTTTCAACGCCTATCACTTTTAAAGCATTTAAACCGTTAATCATCATGCCGTATAGTTTAATCGGTAAGTTATCAAAGCAAAAGTTTGAACTGATTATGTTACATGAGATCAGTCATATAAAGCGCAAGGATATTGCTATTAATATGCTTTGGATGGTGGCTAAAATCATGCATTGGTTTAACCCACTTGTATGGGTTGCATATAAATCTTATGTGGATGATATGGAGCTTGCATGCGATGAGATGGTTACATCATACCTTACAACGAAACAAAGCTATGCTTATTCCCAAAGCCTTATTGATGTCATTCGATTTTCTAAAAAAGAAGCTAAACTCCCAATGGTTTTATCTTTTTGCGAGGATAAAGCTAAACTTAAAAGGAGAGTTGAAAACATGCTTAAACCAAAGAGAAAATTGAAAGTTGTATCTGCTGTTTGTATTTTGATAGTTGTTGTTATGCTGGTGGGTGGATTTACTACTGCTTGCTTGCCTAGTGAAGGTGAAGTAATTGATGAATACAAGCAAGGTGGAGCTATTGATGTTGTAGACAATGAATCTGCTAATAAAATAATTAATACATCAAGTGACAGTGAGGACATTGATGAGATTGTACTTACAAAACTATCAAGTGAGCAAGCAATTGATATCGCTAAAAATAATTTCATTACATGGGCGGAAGATTATAAATATGTTGGGTTTAATATAAAAGACGATATTATTATTCACGAAGTTGCTGCGGACAATTATATGACAAAATATCTTATTTATGATTTTGATGGGAGTATTCAACAGGCGAGTAGTGAATTAGTTTTGAGTGAATCTTATATTGAAGATGAAGCGCATGCTAAAGAGATGGCGGAAGTTATTGTTGATGACACTTGGGGCGAAGGTGAGATTAAGTTTATAAGCTATAATGACTTTAATAGAAATAACATTATTTTGTATGGGACGTTAGAGAATAACGAATCACTTACTTCGTTTACCATAGTTCTTAATGACAAAGCGCAAATTAAACTAATGCAAAGGTATCAATTAAGTGACAATGTTTTGAAAAAATCACAGTTGCCTGCAAAATATTATAAGGAAAAGCAAAAAGTATTGGAAGCAGTAAAAAAATATAAAATTACCGATGCCCAAGATTTTACATATGAGTGTACTGGAACTGATGGGGTTATACAAATGCATATGGTTAACTCAGATGAAGGGCAAAGTGATTATTTTCTTGACACTTATCTAAATAAAATAGTATATGCAAAAACAAATATATATCCACGACTAGAAGAACTTGAATTTAATAGACAATCATATGAAGAGATGGCATTGAATTATGCACAAGATATGTGGGGCGAAGCTGTTCGAAAGGTGAGTGTATATGAATCTGATCAAGGTTTTGTTATGGTTTACTTAGATGAGCAAGGTTTAGAGTCGCCTGATGGTAGGGATATATTAGTGATGATTGATGGAAAAGGCAGATTGCTAAATATCAAACTCCAAATGAGTAATATTTATTCAGTTGAAGAAATTAGTAATGAAGGAATCCAAGAAGTGAACAAGGGTCTAAATGTACCGATATTGATTGATTTAGAGAAAATTGCGCGTGACCGTGTCTTTGAATATTGTAATTTTGCAAAGGATGAAGATGTCGAGCTTGTTAGAACATATGATTCTAGTGGTGAGCCTATGACTATATATGAGTTTAAGTACCATGCTAAAGAGCCGAGCATAAGTGATTACTCTTTTATTGCAACTATGGGGATAAGAGATGATGGATCATTTGGGAAGTCTGGTGTTCAGCCAATAGTGGAGGAGTTGGATATTATCGATAGGCAAGAGGCGATTGCTAAAGCTAAGGATTATATTACGGAGCGAATTAGAGGTATGGATGGTTTTGATGTTGATAAGCTTAAACATAAAGAGGATTACTATCTTACGGGATTTGCTATTCTAATTCATCAAATAAATTTTGAATATAATGATGGTGAGCAGAGTTATTTTATAACTATGGCGCCTAATGATGGGGAAATAGATGGATTTGGACAGTAAATTTAGTGAATATGTAAAGCAGTAAGATTTATAAGTTTTAGAATCCAAATTGTAAACAAACTATGTAAGTGATTGACAATTAGGGTGATGTGTTATACTCTTTACAAAGGGGGTAAACAATCACCCTATTAGTTTGCAAACAAAAGAGCAAGGAGAACTTTCATGAAAGAAAAGAGATTAACAGGAGCAGAAAGAACGGTTATGGAGGTTTTGTGGGAAAACTTAGAGCTTTCTAACTCACAGATCACCAAGATTTTGGACGATGAAACTGGATGGTCTAGGCATACTGTCAAGACTTATACAAACAGTTTGGTGTCCAAGGGTTTTTTAAAAGCAAACCAGCTTAGTCAAAGAAGAGTTTTTTATAAACCAACAATGAGCAAAGATGAATATTTGGCAATGGTTACGGGAAACCACCTAAGAGAAAATTATCAAGGGCTAAACTTTATGGTAGCAGGGCTTATTAAAAACGAAGAAGTTTCTGATGATGAGATAGAAGCGCTTGAAAAACTGTTAAGCGATTATAAGGAGAAGTAGTATGACCGAAATTATAAAACACCTTATGAGTTTGACCTTGTTTTCCTCAGCGGTTATGCTAGCGGTTCTTCTACTAAGAAGCATTTTTGAAAACAAGCTTAATACAAAGGTGCTGTCTATGCTGTGGATAATCTGTCTTGTAAGATTGATTGTTCCATTTAATATTAGCTCCCCCGTTCATTTTAATGAGCTTTTTATGTGGCAAGAGACAGTTGAAATATTAAATACGGATACCGATAAAAATGAAGTACGGGTGATAACCAACCAAAAAACTAGCGATGATGCGATAAAAAATAGCGATACAGCAGGATTTCAAATAGAAAATCCAAACAATATCGCCATAAATCAAACACAAGATAATTTTATCGTAAATCAAAGCAGTTTTCAAGAGGCTAAAGCTAAGATAAAGTTTTCAATATACGAGATTTTGGCTGTAATATGGATATTAGGAATGATAACCTCGCTGGTTATAAATATAATCAAGATGGCATCGTTCAACAAGCGAATTAGTCTTTCTAAGATTATCTATAATAGGCAAGTTTTTAAGATGATGATAGGCGCTAAAAAGAAGCTTTTGATTAATAAAAGAGTGCTTATTTATGAGTGTGATTATATTGATGCGCCAGTGACTGTGGGCGTTATTAGACCAAAGATTATTTTGCCGACTGGGTTTATTAGTTCTATTGAGAATCATAAACTTGAGCTGATTTTTCTTCATGAGCTATGCCATATCAAAAGTTTTGATGTGTTTAAAAACTATCTTTGGATGATTTCAAGTATTTTCTATTGGTTTAACCCACTTGTTTATATTACGTTTAAAGCTTACCTTGATGATATCGAATTCGTAGCTGATGAGATGGTGTTAAAGACGGTGAAAACCGATCAGCGTATCCAGTATTCACAGTCGCTAATTGATGCGATTAAGCTAAGCAGAGCTGATAAAACCCAAAGCAAAATCGCTCTTTCTTTCTGCACCTCAAAGACCAAACTTAGAAAGAGAGTGGAGAATATGATTAACCCGCAAAGGAAAAGAAAAATGGCTACATTTGTTTCGATTATGATATGCGTTGTTTTGGCTATAACTTGTTTTACTACGGCTTGTTTGCCAAGTGTAGAAGCTAAAGATAGCGAAAAGCAAGACGATAATAAAGCGATAGTAGCTAAGAGTAAACCAGATAGTGACCCTATTGACGATGAAGCCGATATGATGGAGATTACAGCTGAAATTAAAACTATTAATGAGGTTATTGAATCGGAAAAGTATATCTTAAACATTGATGCAGATGTTGCTGATTATGGTGATAGAGAGTTTAATGTATATAATGCAAAGCCGATAGATGTTGATGTAGATGCATGGAAGAACTACTTTTTTAGTGATCTAGACCAGTCAAAAATTAATAAATTTAATGAAATTCTTTATTGGGGAGTTGAACTAAAAGATGAAGACATTGCTTTGTTAGAGGATTCATTTGGTTATGTAAATAAAAGCAATGGTAAAGAATTTACTTATGAGTATATGCCGATAACAAGTCGACTTACTATTTATCGTAGTTATTTTGAGATGATTGATGAAGAGATAAGTGTAATTGATTCAGAAACAAATGAATATAAAGAAACAGCTCAGCTAGCGGGCGATATACTTAGTTTTGTGACGGATAATGAGTTCTCCATTAATAATATTACTACACGTAATCTTAAAGGCGGAGATATTCTATATAGAGTTAATTTTGATCGTACAATTGATGATTTTGATGTTTTATGTGATAATCCCTTGTTTCCAGATTATAGTAAGGATGGATTTGTTGAACCTATCAAAGGTGACAGGCTAACAATAGGTATAGTGAATAATGAACTGTGTACTCTTACGGGATATATTCGTGATATAGAAAAATCATACTCATCTAAAATAATGTCGGCTGAGAAAGTGATAGAAGCTTTTACTCATAATGTAGATGAGATTGATGCTTTTAACCAAAATGGAAATCCGCAAGATGATGAAAAGGCACATTTTAATATTAGTTCAGTTGAGTTGAAATATTATCCTGTATTACATGAAGATGAATCTTTACATAATACATATAGAGGAGTTGCTGGCTATGCAACTTATAAACCTGCTTATGTTGTTTCATCAGGATCAAGACTTGAATCAAGGTTTCACTATGTAATGATTATTGATGCAATTACAGGTGAAGTGCTAAATAAAGATGAATTGGGTGATAACCATATTTACGATATTGTTCCTCCACCAACTGTATCAGATGATAGCGGCGGATATAATGTGATTGCTCCTCTTACTGGTGATTTTATTGATTATGAAATCGAATATGTAAATAAAGAAACGGGTGAGAGTGTAAATTATATAGTCGATAATCAATTTTGTTGGTTACTTAATACCCAAGAGTGGATGAATGCAGGTGCTCTAGATGAATACACGCCAGAGGACGATTTGACAGAATGGGTGGATATTCGAGGATGTAAGGTAACAAGAATAGATGATACGATTTACCTATATCATAAAGATTATGTATTTGAGGTTCACACTGATGCATCTGTATTTGATAAAATTGTAAAGAGGATTAAAGATAAACGATAAAAGACAATATTTTGAGAGCGTAGCTGAAACTGCTATGCTCTTTTTTTATATCCAAATTGTAAACAAAGATAGTGTTATTTGACAATATAATGGATTTGGTATATCCTCTAATTATGGATAATGCATATCCATAAACTTGCAAGCGAGGTAAATGTAATGGAGAGTGCACTTTCTAAAATCGACCGAGAGGTTATGGAAATCATTTGGAAAACAGGTGGAGCTACTAGCCCACAGCTTGGTTTAATACTAGGCAAGGAAAATGGCTGGACAAGCGACAAAATTAAGCTTTATACAAAAAGATTAATTGAAAAGCAATTGGTTGGTACAAAAAGACCAAGCCCGAGAAAGACGATTTTTTATCCTTTGATTAGTAAAAAAGAGTATTTGGCAAATGATACGAGCAAATATCTATCTGATAACTATGATGGACTTTCGTATATGGTTGCTGGACTTATTGAAAACGAAAAGATATCAAAAGATGAGATAGAAAGACTTGAATCATTAATCAAAGAATACAAGGATAAGGAGCTTTAATATGCAGATTTTTGAAAGATTGACCGAGATAACGATTATGTCATCGGTCATTATTATTGTTATCCTTGCCATTAGGAAGATTTGGGATAAGAAGATAAACGATAGTATTATATCACTCTTGTGGGTGCTTCTTGTTATAAGATTGGTTATACCATTTCAAATCACATTGCCTTTTCATATTGATAATATGTTTAAGCAAGTTGATAAACAGCCCGTAGTATCTACTTATAAAGCCGATACTACAGTAACAGAAGTGATTCCATCAGTTGGTGAAAATACAGAGCTTTCCATAGAACGTAATTCAATTGAAACTGGTAATAATGATTTGTTAAAACCAGAAGCTCAAAATCAAGTTGTGATAGAAGCACAAAAAGTAAGCATTATTAAAGGAGTATGGTCTAAAATCATAAGCGTTGATATATATATTTATGCTTTATGCGTATGGATGCTTGGGGTTGTTGGCTTAATGATTAAGAGGGTGATTCAAGTTGCAAGCTTTAGCAAAAAAATAGCTTATGCAAAAACCGATATTCATCTTAGTAGTAAAGTTGATAAAATCAAAGCTAAACTTGGGATAAAAAAAGAAATCAGAATTTTTGAAACTAGATATGTCAATGCGCCTGTTACTTTTGGGATTAATATAATTTTATTGCCAATGGGTTATGCAAACCAAATGGCTGATCAAAAACTCAGCCTTATATTGATGCACGAGCTTGCTCACATAAAGCGCAAAGATGTACTTAAAAATATGGTTTGGATGCTGATATGTTCTGTATACTGGTTTAATCCACTTGTTTTGGTTGCTTATAAAGCTTATAAAGAGGATATAGAATACTTTTGCGATAAGAAAGTAATAAGTAGCCTAAGTCATAAAAGTAAGGTTGCATATTTACAATCTTTGATTGATGTTTGTAAGCTTAAAAATAGCCCAATGATAAATGATATTCCATTAGCTCTTTCGGTTCTTGAAAACAAGACCAAGATTGGAAAGAGAGTTGAAGATATGTTAAAACCACAGAGAAAAGTAAAGTATGCAAGCATTGTTTCATTATTGATAGTAGCTGTTATGGTTGTTGGGTGTTTTACTACGGCATGTTTATCTAATGAAGAAATTGAGACTAGTAAAAAAGTGATTGAAACCTCAGCAAAAGTAAAAATAGAAAACAAGAAAGTAGAAAAAGAACCGACTGAGGTGAAAAAAGAGTATAAAAAACTAGACTATCCAGTATATGATATTGCTGAGTATATTGAAAACGAAGATGAAGGGATTTTTGCGGAGGTCAATATTACTAAGGAGAATATCTTTATTCCAGAGTATGTTATGCCGACTGTGTTGATAGAAGAAGTTGAGATTCCATTTGAAACATTGAAAACTCTTTTCAAAATGCTTGCCAGAGATAACTTGCTTTATGATTCAGAAGTACATCAGAAAGTTATGACGAAAGAAAAGCTTTCACAGCAAAAGGCAATGTATCAAGTTGAACTTGATGCATCTACCCAATATGGCTATAAGCAAAGTATTCGAGCATATACTAAGAAGATTGAGAGAATTGAAGATGAGATGAAAACTGCACCTGAATCCTATGATTCCCTTCCGGATGATTATTTTGAAAAGCAGTTTGAACAGATTGTTGATAATGAAAAGGAAGATGATCCTGAATTTGATGAGGATGATTTTAGAGATAGAAATACAATTAGGATACCAAGCTTAGATCCATTTATTTTGACTAAAGAAAATTATAACACAACTAATATGGATATGGTTATTGGAGAGAAGTATTTTGCTGATAGAATTTGGATTAATTCTCCTGATGAGTATAGAGATACTTATGGATTTGGATATAGCATGAATAGTAATTCAATATCTACTTCGATAAGTTGGAGACAAGCAGACTCCTTAGGATTGCCTTATGATATTATGGCTGATTATGAACTTAGTGAAGATAATGCACTGAACATGGCAATGGAGTATGTAAATGTTATTGATAAGGACTTAATAGTAACTAATAAAAAAGCACTTGTTTATAGTGATTTTATTGTAGATGATGACAAATATTTTCCTTTTGGATATGAGTTTACTTTTGAAAAGACTTATGAGGGTGTGGCTACAAAGCATTTATCACCTGTAAATACGGATTATTTATTACATCAAAAGTATAATATGCATTGGTTTAACACTGAAAAGTTAATTATTAGTGTTGCAAAAGAAGGGGTTCTTAATATTGAATACGCTTCACCATACAAGCAAAAAGAGCTATTAAAAGAAGAAACAGCGCTGTTAAGTTTTGAGGAAATTGAAAAAGAGCTATTAAAAAATATTATGTCTGATATTATACCAAGAGAAAAATATGCTGACACACGTTATCGCTATTATGATAAGGCATACCTTTGTTTAAAAGAAATATATGATGTTGGTTCTGATGAAGTCGTTGTTAAACCTATTTGGATATTTACTGGTGGTGGATTGCCTATTGATAGAGAAGTGACTGAAAGTAAGATTGAAGAATTTCATGAACAAGAGAGGCATTATGAAAGAGTATTTTTAGCTTTAAATGCTGAAACTGGTAGTGTAATTGACCTTGATTTCAATGTTGACCTTGCAAATATGGATGATTTTGAAAAGTTGCAGTAATTAGCTTAGCAGGATATATAGCTAGCTCGAAATATGGGCTAGCTATTTTTATATCCAAATTGTAAACAAATTACATATAAGGTTGACAAGAAGGACTATATGATATAGTCTTATCGCATAGACGGTAACTTATAGTCTGTATTTCTAACGTTAGAGGAGAAAAGAAAATGAGGAAATTTCCTAGCCTAACAAAGGCTGATTTAAAGGTCATGGAATATCTTTGGGAAAAGTCAGAGGTTAAGTCTTCGGATGTAATCAAAGATTTTACCAATAAATTTAATTGGTCTAGGCAAACATCAAGGACTTATCTTGTAAAGCTGATTGAAAAAGGATTTGTGGATAAAAAGGAATATAGCAAGCGGGAATATATATATTTTCCGATTGTTACAAAAGAGGCTTTTGCTACTGACAGAACAAGCGAATATATGAAGACTTATTTCGGTTCGCTTTCTCATATGGTGGCAGGGCTAATGCAAAACGAGGATATTGAAAAAGAAGATATCGAAGAATTAGAGAACCTAATCAAGAATTACAAGTCTAAAAAATAACGAGGTTTTATATCATGGAGTCACTAGTTTCAAATCTAGTTAACTTTTTTCTACTAACAAGCGCATTGGCCATTGTTGCCTTAATGATTCGTACAATGATGCATAAAAGATTGAACTTATCAATTATGATGCTGATTTGGATGGTTGTGCTTTTTAGAATGATTGTGCCATTTACATTTAATTCACCTATTCATCTTTCTGATATTGTTGAAAGACAAGAAAACAGTAGAGTTTTAGATACTTCAACTATTAGTAAAGATGCTGTGTCACCAATTTTAACTGAAACAGATATAAATAATATCGCCATAAATCAAACACAAACGGCAAATATACAGACACAAGCAAAAGTAAACACGCATGAAATCCAAGAGAAAACAAAGAGGGAAAGATTACTTACGTCCTTAAAAGCATTGGATTATATAAAAATTGCTTTATGGGCTTGGGTTATCGGTGTACTTGTTTCATTTACTATGCATATGATAAAGCTTGTGATATTTAGGTTTAGAATTAAGCCATATATGAAGATTGTGAAGCAACCAAAAATTCTATATAGAAATCAAAGAAGGATTAGGCTTTCACGAATGGTAATGCTGTATGAATGCGCATGTATTGATGCACCATTTACAGTAGGATTTTTTAGACCAAAGGTTATTATTCCACAAGGTATGATTTCTAAAATTTCAAGTGAAAAGTTGGATATGATTTTAACTCATGAGCTATGCCATATAAAAAGAGCTGATCTTTTAAAAGCATATCTATGGCTAATTGCTAAGTCCATTCATTGGTTTAATCCGTTTGTTTATATAGCTTATAACGCATATCTCGATGACATGGAAAGCCTATGTGATTCTACTGTGATTTCATATTTTAATGCTGATAATGCAGAGGTTATTTACTCCGAAGCTTTGGTTGACGTGGTTAAGCTAGCTAAATTCTCTAATGAACCATGTGCTCTAATCTCGTTTTGCAAGGATAAAACTAAACTTAGAAAGCGAGTGATAGATATGGTTAAACCAAACAAGAAATCGAAGTTAGTTGGTGCAATAAGCTTGGTGCTTATGCTGATTGCAGTATTGGGGTGTTTTACAACTGCATGTTTAAATGCAGAAGAGGAAGAAGTAGCTGATAAGCCAGATACAGAAATTGTGGAAGTAAAGGCAAAAACAATTGAGACAGATACTGAAGAAGAACCTGAATTAGCTCAAAATAAAACAATTACTGTTGATCGAGTAGGAACTGAGGAAAGGGCATTAGCAATTGCTGAGAAACTTGATTTTTGCAATGCAGATAGCTTTGAATATGATGAATTTATTGATTATTGGGTGCCAGGAGTTCATATGATTAAGGCAAACATAGGAGAAACATGGGGATGGTATATGATCTACGATGTTAATGGAGAATTAAGAGAATATACATTTTATCCTGAAAATATTGAAGAAACAAATCATATTAGTAAAGCAGAGGCAATGGAAGTAATAGAGTCTAGCGTGAAAGATATATATGGTGATGTTGAAATAACTGAAAACGATTTTATTGAAAATGAAGTAGATATTTATGATTCTATACGTATGCAGTACGTTTTTACAGGAAGTATATATAAAGAAAGTGAAGGGAGCACAAGGGAATTAGAGGTTATTGTAGATCAGTTTGGTAACCTGAATAGGATGAGTGCTTTATATGATCCTATTTATGCGATGAATATATCTCAGGAAACCATTGACTTTGTACTTGGTTTTGCAAGAACAGATAGTAAGGAAATTAGGCTCAATCAGCAAGAAGTTGAATTTGGCGAAAAACAATATTATTTTAGTCTTGATGATAGGAGCACGCATGTATTTATCTCAGCATCTGATAATTCACTGCTTAGATATTCTGTGAGATCTGACGAAAACGGAAATCTACCTAATTATCAAATAAATGAAGATGAGAGCATTAAAATCGCTGAAAGATATGCGCTAAAGTACTTCAAAAGTCTTAGTAAGATAATATGGGAAAGCTTCGAAGTTAATGAAAAAAAGGGTTATTTACGAGGTAGGTTTGAAAAGGAAAATCAGTTTTATACAATTAGTGTAACACTATTAAGTGATGAATCGCTTGGAGCAATTGGTATAGAGAAAGTTATCGATTTCGATGCTATGGAGAAAATATCAATGGAGCAAGCAGAAGAAAAAGCGAGAGAGATGATATTGGATGAATGTCCTTTTGCTAAAGACAGCTTGAAATTGATAAGCTCTGAAGAATCTGAGGATCCAAACACACCGAATCAATATATCTTTAATTTTGAGTATAAGTCTGACAATCCTACAATTAGAAATTATCCTTTTAATGGAATGGCTGGGGTTAATAAATATTCTGGTGAATTTGGTACAATGCGTGTTGATCCGATTATTGAAGAAATGGATTTGCTTAGCAAAGAAGAAGCTATAAGAATTGCTAAAGAATATTCAGGAAGCCAAGTTGATCCAGAAACGCAAGAGCCAATAGACATTAATAAGTTGAAATATCGGGATGACAGTTTCTTGACAGGGCCAGTTCTTGTATATCAAATAGATTTTGATTATGAAGGCGGCGAGCACGGGTATGGTTGTGTGCTGTTGCCTGACAGCGGAGAGATTGATGGTTTTGGATTTTAGAACGAAAATTACTTGGAGCAGGGGAAACCTTGCTCTTTTTTTATATCCAAATTGTAAACAAAAATGGATTAGCTTGACAATAATGCGATAATGAATTACGCTATTATTGCGAAATAACTTATCGCAATAACCTATAGGAGAAGCATATGAGTAATTTTGTAAAACTATCCCCACAGGATAAAGCCGTAATGGAAGTTTTATGGGAACACGGAGAGCTAACAACAACAGGCGTTTTAAACGTCTTAGGTGAGGAAAGTTGGACAAGACACACTGTCCGAGTTTACTTGCTAAGATTATGTGAAAAAGCGTTGGTTGGCGTTAAAAAGTTGAGCCGTAAAAAGCAATACTATTATCCGCTGATTACAAAGGATGATTATTTAGCTGATGAAACGAGCGACTTTTTGAATAAGAGATATAAAGGGCTGGCGCATATGGTTGCTGGTTTGGCTGTTAACCAAAAGGTTTCTAATGAAGATCTTGATGAAATCGAGCAGTTTATTAAAGAGTTTAGAAACAAGGAGAGCTAATCATGCAAATATTTTTAACAAAGCTTCTTGAAATGACGCTTTTCGCATCTGCATTGATATTGTTTTTATTTATCTTGAAGCTAATTTTTAAAAAGAACATCCACAGATATATTGTTTCAGTGGTTTGGGCGATGATTCTTATTCGATTATTAATGCCTATTACAATATCATCTCCAGTCAATTTTAGAGAGATTATTGAGGTTAAACCAAAAGAGCAAGTAAGCACTTTAGAGAATAATATACAGGCTGAAAACGAGCCAGTAGAATTTGAATTTACTGGAGTTGCTGATGAAAAAATATCTGATGGCAATGTCAATAACGCCATAAATCAAACACTCAATAATGGTGAAGTTAAAAGCAATAAGGCTGTTTTAAAGAATATAATAAAGGACAATATGTATTTATATTTGCTTTTGATATATTTAGCAGGTGAAGCATTAGTTTTAGTTCTTAGCTTGTTTAGATATATTCAATTTGCTGTCAAGGTAAAAGGATATAGAGAAGCTGATAGCCTGAAACCAGTGCTTGATAAGATAAAACATAGCCTTAATATCAATCAAAATATCAAAATAGTTTCATGCCCAATAATTGACACACCAGTAACGTTTGGGTTTATAAGACCAAAAGTATTATTGCCGATGGGTTTTGAAAAAAAGCTTTCTAGCAATAAGATTAAGCTTATTTTATTACATGAGCTTTTGCATATTAAAAGAAAAGATATATTGAAATCTTATATCTGGCTAATAGCAAAAGCTGTTCATTGGTTTAACCCTTTGGTGTTTATGGCTTTTAGGGAGTATACATTTGATATTGAAGAGAACGTTGATTCGATTATCATGGATATTGCTTCTGAAAAACAAGGCTATATTTATATGCAGAGCATAATTGACACGCTTCGTTTGTCCAACAATAAGGCGAGTATTCCTATGGCTTTATCCTTTATTAAGGATAAGACTAGACTAAAGAAAAGAGTTGAGAATATGATTAAACCGAATAAAAGTTTTAAGTTAACAAGTGTAGTTTCGATATTGTTAATAATGATAATGTTAGTTGGTTGCTTTACAACTGCTTGTTTAAAGGCAGAAGAGCCAGAGGAAATCACCAAAACGAATGCAAAAGTAACAGAAGCCAAAGCACAAGTTCAAGAAATTAAGGAAGAAGAACCAGAAGAGCAAGAAGTGTTTATCTCAGAGGTGGTAGGTACGGAAGAAAGAGCGATTGAGATTGCTATGAGCTATAATATCTCTGGGGCGGAGAGTATAACATATAGCAGAAGCACAATGTATAATGAATATAAAATTCATCAACTTATGGCTGAAGATGATACAGGTACAGGCTATAACATTTATGACTTTGATGGATCGATTTTTTATATGGCAACTATTAAGAACGATACTACTGACAAAAAGGTAAATATAAGCTTGCAAGAAGCACAAGCGAAAGCACATGAGTATATAAGTTTATATTATAGCGGATGTGATGATGTAGATATTGATGTAACGGAAGATGATAATGGTGATGATATAGCTGCAGGTTTTACTGCTAAAGGCAAGATAGGAAGCACTTCTACAGGAATCATAAGAGAATTGCATATGTACTTGAATGCAAACGGAGAATTTAGAAGTATTAGTTCAGAGATTAGTCCAGAATCGTTTTTTGATATTTCTGATGAATTAATAGAAAAAGCATCGCAATATGCATTAACAGAAAACAAAGAGGTTGAGGATAACGATAGTAGGAAATTTTATGATGATGTAATGCACTTTTTTATTTTAGATAATGGAAAATCGTCTGTAAGATTATTAGAATCTGATAAGTCTTTGATTTCGTTTAGCACAAAACTGCATCAAGTTGAAATACCAAATGAACTTTCAAGTGGTGAAATCCACAAGAAAAACATGGAATACATAATGGAGTATTTCGCTGATGCAGATGGGTTTAATCTTGGTAAGCCAGAGATTGCTGAAACAATATATTCCGAAGGTGAACTTATATTAAAAGATGGAACAAAACTTCCTCTTTATATTGAAATAAATGGAAAAGGTGAGCTTGTTTGTCTAGGCATTACACCGCAAAAACCTAATAACATAGATTCGGTTATTACAATGGAGGAGGCAGAGAAAAGAGCAAAGGAATCGGTTATCAGCGAGCATCCAAAAAGCGCTGATAAAATGAAAGTTGTAAAGAGCTATGAGGGAGAAATCAACGATAAAGAAGCATTTATTTTTGATATTGAATACAGAACTGAAACCCCAACTGCGTTTGATTATTCATTTGATGTTACAATTGGTGTAAATAAATCAGATGGAAAAGCACGAGGAAAAATGGTCACTCCGATTCTTGATGGGCTAGACATGATGAGCGAAGAAGAGGCAATAGAAAAAGCAAGAGAGTATTTATCTCCTACTCCAAATGAACAAGATAAATATAAATTTGTAGAAATTGAAATAATCCCATTCAATCCTTTGGAGTATTATATAAGTTTTGAATATGATAATATAATTCATACTCTTGGAATTTTAGTGGACACTGGAGAGCTTGACAGTAGACAAATAAGTGAAAAACAATGATGCTGATATCACATTAGTGGTATAAAACTCAATATTGTAATAGGTATAGACACAAAAACAGAACTATAAGAGCAGGGGAGACCTTGCTCTTTTTATCATTTTTTTATAAAGACATGACCAGTACATTCTCTTTAAACTTATATGCGCTTTGCAAGAAGGATGATCTTTTGAGGGGCTTGCCCTGTATACCTAAAAGGGTAACAGGTTACCAGAGTAAGGCAACTACCATTCATAGCAGGAAATGTGATTTCTTGTTCACTTTCAAAAATTTCAATGCTAAAAACAGTATAATTATATTCATGATCGCTAATAGTAACCGTCAATGAATCTCCAATTTTAGCATGTTTTAGTATCTTGAAATCTGTATCTCTGTGACCCATAAGAACACATAGTCCATCCTTATTAGGAAGAGATGAAGAGGGGAGCCAACCAATATTTCTCTTTAAAGTTTTTTCATCAATGCCTTTCATTATTTCATAAGTCTTGGTTTTCTTATCTGTTTCAATTGTAATTCTACCGAATGTTTGAGCAGTTTTAGTGTTAGGTGATTTTGTATTATTAGGATTAGGTTTGGATTCATCATACAATAATGCTTCTTCAGTAGTTGGAGTAGGTGATACTTCTATTGAGTGCAAATTGGATAATTCAACCTGTGTGGGTGGTGGTGCTAAAAAAGCTAGGCTCTGTTTTGTCGAATCTATTGCTTCTGAAATTGTTATCACAACAATAGTTGCAATAATAACAGCGATTAGAAATAATCCAAGCGCTAAGTGTATTTTATTCTTTTTAGTCAAAAAGTCCTCCTATTTTATCTTTATTTGATTTTATACTATTTAACATGAGGTCTGCCATACACCACTTGCTTATCAGCATCAAATAGAGGTCTATAAACCACCATCCCACGGGAAAATGATGCATCAATAACCATTCCTTCACCAGCATAAATTCCAACATGTGTTATTTGCATAAACCGTCCATTAAACTTGTGCGACCAAAAGACTAAATCTCCTGCTTGTAAATCTGACTTTGCAATGGTTAATCCATTATCGACACAATATCTTGCCTGTTCTGCTGCTGTTCCTGCTGTGAAGTGTGATACTCCTGCTTGCCTGTAACACCACCTGGATAAATAAGAACAGTCTACATAATTTCCTTGACCACGCTTTGGCTGGCTATATGGATGCCCAAGCCTTGATAATGCAAATTGAACAATTTGACTACCTTTTGTTCCAGCAGGTAAGTTGTTCACGAGATTGGCTAATTGCTCTGGCGTTAATCCAATATAGGTATTCATTCCGCAGATCTCCATGTAAAACGGATAATAGCCACTTGATGTGATCTCATTTAGTATGTCAATCTGCTTTTGTGAAAAACTATATACTTCGCTAGTTTCATCAAAGGTCTTGCTTTGAATATCAACAACTAATGTCCTTATAATTTGTGGGATTGGTTCAGGCTCGGGTTCTTCTAGTTCATCCGTAGGCTCGGGGGTTGGTTCGGGCGGTACTTCTGTTTCGATAATTTCATAAGTCACTTGGTTCATATCCCAAAATACTTCACGAAGCAAAGCTGAATTTTTATCATCCATAATTGCAACGTTAAGATATTCTGATTGCAAATCCGTCATGGTTGATTTAACTGAAAAGATAGCTAAAACATCCATCCAGTTTGATACGATATAGTCCGAGGTATCGCTCTGTCCATCAATAATGATCTCGTCAACTTCGCCTGTATCTACAATTATGCTATTGATCGTGCCTGTGTACTCTCCGTTGATCTCTTTGACAACCTCTGATAGGGTGGGTGTTTGTCCATCAGTGTCATTAAAAAACATACCGAGTGGTGATGAAATAATCGCAGCAATAACTGCTACAAGAATTACGATAACAACAACCCATCCACCCGCTGCTATAGCAGAAATTAATCCATTGATAGCTGTAATTGTTGCTTTGACCGCAATAGTGACTGCTTTTATACTTGCCTTTGTCACTTTTGCCGATACGATAGATGCTTTTTTCACAGATAAGTATGCAGATTTTGCCGCTTGCTTTGCACGTTTTGAAGTGATATAAGCGGACTTGATTGTTTTTTGAGTTGACTTAACAGACCTTTCGGTTTGCTTGATGCTATTCTTAGATATTTTAATTGTTCTTTTTGAGTTTGTTGCTGTATTGACAGTAGATTTATTTGAATTGTATCTGATTTTTGATGCATTATCTGATTTGATTTTTTTATCTCGTATATTGTTTTGGGTTGATTGTCTAGCTTGATATTGTGCTTGTGCTTTGGTTTTGGCTGTTTTCTGGATTTTGGATTTTGTATGTTTTTGATTCTGTGATTTTGCTTTAGTCTGTGTATTTTTTGTATCAGTATCAAAGTTGTTATGATATTCATATTGTTTTTTTGCTTGATAATTTTCCTTTATCTTTTCATATCCATTCTTAGTCGCATTTTTGGCTTGGTTTGCGGTAACACCGCTTACTTTCCTAGCTGAATATTCTCCTTTTTCAACTACATTATCCGTTGCATAGTTTTCAGCTTTGGAATATTGTTGGTCATCAGCTACTTTCTTTTGAACAGCATTTTTGACTGTATTAACATTATGAAGATTATCTACAGTTTTAGTTAAACTAGTATTTATACCCTTTACGGTTCGTATACCACGCTTCATAGTTTTGGGTGGTGGTGCTTTGGGTTTGGTTTTCGGTTCCTTCATGGTCACTCCTTTTAATATAAAAAATCACCAATAACTAGCATTGATGATTAAATAATCTATTATTCAGTCTTAATTCAAAATGGATGGTTCGCTCATATAATTTATTGTATTTTTATCTCCTGTAGCCAAATAATGTACTGATTGCTTGTATTTAATGCTTAACTCTACAACAAATTGCAACAAATCTATATCCACATAGAGTTCATCTTCGATTTTTTGATATTCTTTAAAAGATATATCAATTCCATCAATAAAATCTCCTATATTTAAACCATTATCTTTTCTTAATGATACAATTCTTTTACACATTTCATTATAATTATAATTGTATTTTTTCATAAGTTATATACCTCAAAAGTCCTTCTAGTAATTAGTTTCAGCATCAAAAGATTTACTTGATGTTTGATTAATACTATTTATCAAGTTTATAGCAATTAAAGCTAATAGTAAAATAATATTTACTTTGAAACTTCAATAAAGCTACTAATGATATTTTCTAAATGCTTCAAACAGCCCTTATTACATCTATTAGCCATATCAATAATTAAAGATAAATCGTTATCTGATTTATTGCCAGTTAATATATAGTCACACGATAGTGAAAGCTCTTTTGAAAAAGCAATCAAAGTTTCTGTACTAAACCCTTTTCTACCCGATTCAATTTCCTGCAAAAAGCCAAAGGTTATATCGCATTTTTCTGCTAACTGCTCACGAGTCAGGTGCATTAAATCTCTTTTATCTCTAATTCTTTTGCCAATTTCAATATTATCTATCATTTTATCACCTCTTAGTTGAAATTTTAAGGCTAATAGCATATTATATACATATGCTATAAATAGTATTTACACATCTTAAAGCCAATATTGAATAGAGGTAGATTAAATGAGCAAAAGATTAGAATTATTAATAAGAACTACTAGTATGCTACTTGAAGTATTACCGTCAGAGACAATAGGGCAGTTGTCAAATATCACAGAGGATAAGTTGATAGAATTTTTCTTTGGACTTGGCACTTGGATTAGAAATAATTTGTTAAATGATAATAGCGCCCTTGTAGAAGAATTTAATAAAATAAATGTTGTTCACAAGGACACTATGTCAACGATGATGATAGAAGCTCTACATCAGCACTTAAAAGATACTATTTGCCTTCAGCTGAAGTAGTCATAAGGTTATAAAGTCTAGTATTCTTTGGGAAATCGTCTTCAAAAGGCACGATGCTTCCTGCATATTTAAGTAGCCCTATACCAGCTTTTTCATTATCCGTTATATGTGATAACTGTGCTTCGGATATGTTAATAAGTTTAGCAAGTTCTATTCGGTCAGTAGGTGCTTGGTTCATTAATACAAGAAACTCTGAGTTTGCAAGCATACTTCTTGCTGTGTGGGAAACAAGAAGATCGCTCACATTTTGAGTGACGCCTGTCATATAACCACGATATTTACGAACACGTTTCCATAGTTCATAGAAAAAAGTAGTGGAGTATTCATTTTGAAACATGAGATAAAATTCATCAACATATACAAATGTCTCTCTACCTTTTGCCCAGTTTTCTGTGATACGGTTGAAGATGTTTTCAAGCACAACAAGCATCCCAATAGTGCGTAATTGCTTACCTAAATCTTTGATATCATAAACAAGATACTGACTTTCAACATTCACATTTGTGTGCTGTGCAAAGGTATTAAGGCTACCATCTGTAAATAGCTCAATAGCAAGGGCAATATCTTTTGCCTCAGACTCATCTTGATTTAGAAGTTCTGTGCGGAAATCCTTTAGCGTAGGAGGAAAGCCAACATAACCGCCTGAAATGTACGCTTCATATACATTTTTTGTGCATCTATCAATAATAGATTTTTTATTGGCATCCACTTTGTCCTTGCCTATCAGTTGCTCTACTAATGACAAAATAAATTCTGACTTCATTATGATAGGGTTATCTTTCTTTCCATAGTTCTTGCTCATATCCATTGCATTTATGTGGTTGCTTGAGCCAGCAGATACCTTAATAACTTCTCCTCCACATGCTTTTATCAAATCACCATATTCTGATTCAGGATCCAAAATTAAAACATCTACATCACCTCTAAGGATAAGCGAAGTGATTTCTTCTTTAACTTTGAAGGATTTACCACTACCTGAAACGCCTAAAGTCATGCTATTACCATTAAGAAGTTTTCTTCTATCCGCTAAAATCAAATTTTTTGATACTGAGTTCACACCATAATATATACCATCGACATCTTGAATGTCCATAACATTGAATGGCATAAGTACAGCGGTGCTTTCTGTTGTCAATGTTCGCCATTTAAAAGGTAGCTTGTGAAGTCCATAGGGAAGAACGGTATGCAGGCCATCCATCTGCTGATAAGTCAGGGGAGTGAACTGGCATATATGCTTTCTTGCGATAGAAAGTATACTTTCAGTATCTTCTTCAAGCTCTTTTAAGCTATCCGACATAATCACAAGCGTTACAGTTGCAAAAAGCATTCTTTGATCCCTAGAAGTAAGGTCGTGCATAAACTCTTTGAGTTCATCGGTTCTTTGCTGCAAATTATATGGAATATCTGCTGTAAAGTTCCCATTGCTGTTTTGTTTTCTTGTAAATCTAGCCTTATCCGTTTCAGTTCCAAGTATTAGTTTGTCGATAATTTTTACTGCTTCATCCGTTGGTATAGGTAAAAGGTCTATGGAAAGCATCATGTTTTTAGGTAAATCCATAAACTCAGTTATCATACCGTCCTTGATGAACGTAGCATACTCACGCATATATAGAGTCCTGCAATATTTATCACCGATTTTGACATAACTCTTATCAAATTCCATTACATCAGGACAGATGTAATCCCGAAAATCATGCCCTTTTCGCATGGTTTTCTTCAAATTAAACTGATATTGTGTCTCTTCGCCTAGTCTATAAAAATCATGAAACACCCGTAATCTTTCTTTTGCATCCAATTCTATTGATTTGCTTGATAGCTTTGATAAATGGTTGGACATATCTGTTGAAAGCCTAGAAAACAAAGTTCTTGCTCCAACAATATTCTTCTTTAGAGTAGATACAGTAATGTACTTTTCTTGCACCATATTGTTTGAAGCTTTTGTTGCATTGTCAACTAGCATATCATTGTATTCATCGCGATAAATATCTAGTCCATCTCTTTGATCTGGTAAGAGTATGCTGTTTTTGAAATCTTTGCGGTTAAGCCTACGATTATTTATCGTAATCTTTGTGATCGCTTCGCTATCTATACTATTGATTAAATCGCAATACTTCATGAACATAGTCATTTGATCGTCTTTTGAAGCAACTCTATAGTTGATGTCCGAAAACTTCATTGTTTTTGAATAGCTATTTTCACATTTAAAAATACCATCCTCGAATATCTTACTAACCGGGATCGTTTGTTGTACACTCTTTGGAACCTTCATGCTTTGACGCTCTGCTTTGCGTATTTTTCTAAGTGTTGTACTCATTTTCTATCACCTCGCTTTTTCTTTCTGATTTTTTTATTCTTTTTCCTCTTTTTAATATTTGCTTTACCTAGCTTATATTCTTGATAAGCTAAAAACATATAGTTATCAGAAGCAAACCATATTGATTTTGGCATTAAAACTTCTGATTTTAACCAAGCTAGTGCAAAACGCTCTAATGTCATCTCGTGATATGTAACAAAACCAATAAGAGCAATGGGGAGAGCAACTACAATGCACACCCAACTTACACCCTCATTTCCTAAAGTATCTCTTAGTCCAAAGTATGCTAGAACTGCTACACCAACGGCAATAGAGGAACAAAAAAACTGCCTCATGGACAGTCCTAGCATTATGCTTTCTTGATATTTTCTAACTTCTCTTGGTACTTTTACTTCCAAAGTAAATCAGCTCCTTTTGATTTTGGGTAAAGAAAAACACCTGCAAATGCAAGTGTATATATGTAATTATGTCTGTTCAATCTATTTAACGCTTTTTCAAATTTATAGTAGACTGGACCAATCTCGCTTTGAATATAAGACTCTTGCTATTTCAATAGAATTGTTTTTTTCATTAACTCTATAGAATACAGAATGATTATTCACTTGCATCATGCGTATTTTCAAACTAGCAAGTCGATCGTCTCTAACAAAAGTGTTTCGCATGGGCATAGTGCTAAGAGAAAGGATAGATTCTTTAATTTTGTCCTTCAATCTAATAGCCGCTGTTTGATTATTAAGCTCGCTATTTATATACAGATATATATCTGCCAAATCATGCTCAGCTTCGGTTGAAATATATACCTTATACTTGTTCATCCATTTTCTCCAAATCAGCAAAAACAGCCTTAGCTTCACGCATTCTTCCATTATTCAAATCATCAAGTCCTTTATCAATCTGCCGATATAATTCAAACTTACCTGCGAGACGTTCAAAGGCTTCTATACTCATTACAGCTAAATCGCCTTTCCCATTCTTTGTAATATATACTGGCTCGCTGTTTTTATGACAAAATTCTGATATTTCATTGTAGTTGTTTCTTAAATCACTACTTGGTCTAATGTTTGGCATTGTGCACCTCCTACATTTATTATACTCATATTATATCGAAATATTGATATAATATCAACATCTGTAGGCATAATTGTTTATAAACCTAATATTTCTTTTGAAAGCCTGTCTGCCATTTTAACCGTACCAACTAACACAAGCAAGTTGAAAATTAGCTCGCCCATATATGACCAAACCATAGTGGTAGCACTGGCGGAAGAATCAACAACAGGGGGACTAGATGCAAATACACTAAATATCACGCAAGCAAGAACAATGATTGCACCTTCCATACAAACGCCTAAATATGATTTAATAAATGCTTTTCCTATCTGCGATGTACCGTCTCCTGCAAAGCTAGAAAGCGGTATGGGTGCAATCGCTGCATAAATAAACAGCTTGAAGAATCTTCCGTACACGGTCATAAGCATTATAAATGACAGCACGACTATAAATAATGAACCGATAAGGCTAACCGCCCAAACTGGGATACTTTCAACGAATCCTAATTCATTAACAGCATCAATCATCTCTTGGGGTAGAGTTGTCATTGTAGCCGAGCCAGCACTATTAGCGGCTGTTGTGATAATACCTTGCACAATGTCAAAAATGCTTGTTATGATGGTCATGCCCCAAGTTACTGCCGCTTTTGCAAGTGCAAAACGGATAAATAAGCGCAAGGCAACCTCTGGTCTTTTTACTTCCTGTAAATTAGTTGTAGTTTTAATCATACCAACTACAAAAAACAAGACCAACAATGCAGAGCCAATCGCTTGTAATGCTCCGTTGATACCAACCATCACATCCCAAATACCTCCACCTCTAAAATTTTCAGGAGAAGTAGTAAGTAAACCCCATATTTCAGCTAACTTTTCGTTCCACGTGCTAAGGGCATTTTCTAGGTTATCCAATATTCCCAAACTCGATCACCTCCATGTTTAAGGAACTTTCTCCCCACATCTTTAAAGCAGATGGGGGAGTATGAGTTGAATAATAGGTTTCCAATCAACCTCCAGTGATAAGAGTCAAGATTTCACGAGCGAACATAATTACAACGCCACCAAAGAAGGTAAGGAAACCATTACTTCTTTGGCTAGGATCGTGGCTCTTTAAGCTCATACCGATTTGTACGATACCAAAGCCAAGAAGAATTACTCCGATTGCTCTTATCATGCTGAAGATAAACTCGGAAAGGTTGTTGACTACCTGTAATGGATCATTTGTAGCATATGCAGTTGATGCTGACATTAAAAAAACTGCCATTATAGCAGTTACTACGATAAGTCTTTGTGTTTTCTTTTTCATGTTTTAAAACTCCTTTAAATTAGTTTATTTAATAAAATAGGCAAAATCTATTCTATTACCTCAAAGTGTTGTGCGTTTTCAAAATCAAAATCTGTAAACGCAATAGTATTTACCTTATATCTGATATGAATATAAGGTTCGCCCTTACCATTGGTGGTAAGGTGATTATTTTTATGTGATTCTAATATGAATTTCCTATCCCACACTGGCTTTGCACCACGAATAAAGAGTATCCCATAGTCATTGTCAATCTCTCTTACTTCGTTAGGCATAAGTAGCTCTCTACCAATAATCTGCTTATTGGTTGAAAAGTTACCATTTCTACCTTTTGAATGACCATAACTACGTGTATCTATTGTTGCTTTGCCGAGCATCTTGGAAATCATCTCATGTGTACTGGTTTCATTACCTCCTAAATATAAAATTGAATCGCAATTGCCGAGAATAGTTTCCCACATATCTCTATCACCCTTGAACATGCTTTTTAATTGAGCAAGGTTTTGGATGATGATAGAAGCACTGATTCCGCGAGAACGCATAGTTGCAAGTACCTTATCGAATTCTTCAGGCATAGCAACGTTAGGAAATTCATCCATGATACAGTGCACATGGATAGGCAACCTTCCCTTGTATGTATGGTCTGCTTCATAGTAGAGTGTTTGGAAAATCTGTGTGTAGGCTATGCCTACCAAGAAATTAAACGTTGTGTCATTATCAGGTATTACTAAAAACAAAGCGATCTGTTCTTTCGCAAGAGAGGGGATATCTATATCATCCTCGCATGTTAATTCTCTTACTTGCTCTAAATTAAAAGCGGAGAGTCTTACTGCAACTGATACTAAAATACTCTTTGCTGTTTTACCTGCTGCTTGTTTAAAAACTTGATATTGGCGTAGTGCAATAGAATTAGGGTTTGTATCTTCCAATGCCATAAAAAGCAAATCTAGCGGTGATAGATACTGTTCATTTTCCTCACTCGCACCAGCATACTCAATCATAGTCATAACCATGCCAAAGTTTTGTTCTTCCTTTGGGGCTTCCATCAAGAGATAAAACATCAATGCTTGAAGTAGTGCTGTTTCAGATTTCTCCCAAAATGGCTCACTTGAAGAAGATCCCTTTGGTGTAGTGTTTTTTATCAAATTTGATATTAATTTAATTACATCTTTTTCCTCCTTTACATATCTAAATGGATTATAATAATTTGAGTTTTGGAAGTTTACTAAGTCAATCACTTTTATGGTGTAACCCTCAGAAACAAGCAAGTTGCCTACGGTTCTAAGTATCTCTCCTTTTGGATCGGTCACTACAAAAGAGGTGTTTGTTTGCATTAAATTTGGAAGTGCATAACCTCTTGTTTTACCTGCTCCAGAGCCACCAATTACAAGCGTGTTTAGATTTCTTCTGTGTTTATATCCATCCAAACCCATGCGCACATTTTGGGTGAAAACCCTATCGGTACTTCTATCTTGGCTAACAAGAGGGCATCTGTACGGACAGATGCCACGCTTGCAAATGCAAAAACATAGTTTTTGCTACGGTTTAGAACTGCAAAGCAGTTCCATACTTTTTGATAGAAAACCATAAAGATTACAGGCTGAAAAAACAATCAATACATGTGCTATTAAGTCAAAATTTTGCGTTGAAGTTAAATCAGCCTATAAAAATACAAAATACTGTACACTAAGTACAGCATAAGGTGGTTTCTTTATAAATCTGTTGGGTTTTTGGTGTGTACAATGCTTACAGCAGTTGTATGAATTGCCTTATGCATTATACAGCAATTTGGTTTTTATGACGGATAAATCAGCAATTAATTGATTAAATTTAATTGTTGACTGAGTTTCTACTCAAATCAGTTGTTTTTTGTTAATATTTATCTACCTTGCTGAACTGATTGAGATTGGTTTGGAGTTGATGGGTTTTGCTGTGATTTTGAAATTGCATTATCAATTTCGGTGTGTTGTGACTGGTTTTCCTTGTGCTTTGTTCTGTTCAAAAACTGAACCTCGTCAGCGGTGATGTTTAGACTCGCATTTGGCTTGCCTTGCTTGTCGATATATCCACTCGCTTTAATCGAACCCTCAACACTTATCTGTGAACCCTTTTTAAGATAGTCTCGACATGCTTCTGCTTTATTCCCATATGCTGATACTCTAACATATTCGGAATTATCCTTGTCAAAAGGGTCATTGATCGCAATTGTAAAATTGCAATATTTTGTATCTTTTTTTTCTCCATAGTTTGGATCTGCTGTTAGGTTTCCTATTTCTTTTACTTTCATGTTTTTTCTCCTTTTTAATTATATATAAAAAACTGCTATCATTTCTGATAACAGTTTTAATACTCGATATTTTTATTTATGGTTTAGTTTCATTCTTTTTTGGTTGATT